>Ga0209535_1000685_pt1 | contig 23694 bp, 59 predicted proteins | sample LinPmetageLP28_FD_184041 | JGI IMG/M metagenome (GOLD analysis project Ga0209535, IMG submission 184041) | Marine viral communities from the Pacific Ocean - LP-28 (SPAdes) (version 2) | ecosystem: Environmental > Aquatic > Marine > Oceanic | place: Pacific Ocean | collected 2009-08-22
AAAACCAATTCTTAATGACCCAAGTTGTATCAATAAGCTAAGAGAAATGTCAATAGGAATGGAAAAGATTAGCATACCGCCTATTCAGATATACAGAAATATTAGTTTAAGTAAAGTATTTAAAGAATCTTAAATGAACTACCCTATAAAAGGAACTCTTAATGACTTGGCTGGTGTTGTGCCAGCAGAAGTAATTAGTATGATGGTATCCCAAAAACGAAGAAGCAGTTACATATTTACAATCGATGCACAAAATGGATTTTTATTAGTATGGTAAGTTACAATAAAAGATATGAAAAAAATACAATATTTTAAAGCTCAAAATAATAGCAATAGATACCGAAAAGGGCAAAAAGTTTGGATAAGACTAAATTGCGCTAATCATTTAATAACCTATCATAAATGGCGTGGAAGTGGCAGGCATGTAGAAGGTACTATTGATAAGTTTAGCCCTTTGGTTGGTGAAATACAGACAATAGATGTAGATAGCGATTTTGCTGAAAGAATTAGTAAAATAAAAGATTATGGATAAATTAAAAGAACTATTAAGTAAATGTAAAGCAAGTGTTACAATATCTGTAAACCGACATAGAGATTATCACCAAAGTGTTAAAGATTACATTGAAGAACAAGAATTGATGGATAAAGGTTTGATTGATGAAATTGGCAGTGAAGTATATGAAGAAATGAAAAAGACTAATACCATTATTGAAATACAAGCTTACCCGGATACACCAGTAGGAAGTTATAGAGTATTTCATTATGACATTGATAAAGCGGTAGATATAATGCTAAGTTGTGTTAATGGTGGGTAACGTTAAATCTATAATGCGTGACCTAAGTGCAACCTAAATAATAAATTTACCTTAATAAAGAATATGGAAAACGAAAAGAACAATAACTCTCAGTCATGCAATATAGATGCTGTTATGAGTCGCTACAAAGCATTAAAAAATGAATATAATGAATGTAAGGTTGGATATATGAAGACTAGCAGCCCTATTTATATGGCTAGAATGAGGGAGATTGAAGTAATTTTTGACTTCTTTAATGGTAATGACTCATAACGGTTTGGCTAAGGTTAGTTGCCATAAATACTAACTATCAAATTATAACAAGACCTTGCAAGGCAATTAACTTTAGCTGTTGTTAGGCACTTTTAAAATTATGGAACATATAGCATTACAAATTATAGAAGAGTTTGAGAAAAACGCACCGATACCAACAAGCACTAAAGATTGGGAAGATGACGCAGAACTAATAGCCTTATATTTGGCTGCAAAAAGATACGTGGAAACGCATATGTAATAATTTTTATTGTACCTAATGTTAAATGTAAAAAGCGTTTTAATGATTTTTAAATAATGTTATAAACTGAAAAATTATGAATTGGATAACTATAAAGTTGATGCAGTACCAACTAAAAAAAGCAAAAAGACAGTATAAGAATGAAAAACATGATATTATTAAAAGAGCTAAAGCTGATGTAATGAAAACCTACGAAACAGCCATAATGTTTATTGAGGCAAGTAGTACATAATTTTATTGTTTATAACGGTTTGTATAAGCGTAGTGCTTTAACTGAATTTAATTTAAACACATAAACAAGAGATTAAGATGAAAAGATTTTTAAAATACCTAAGAGCATTACGTTTATACTTTGTTATGCGAGAAACTAAGTATTGGTACAGAAATAGCACAAATGAATGGGTGCTTGAAGTTGACACGCAAATAGTAGGTGAGTATAGTTGCACAAGTAGATACCCACATAAGTTTCGGTTTATAACAAACCTTGTTTGGTTACGATATTTTTGGAGTACAGTAAATGACTTGTGCAATTACGCATAACATCTTTGTAAATGAGCTTGAGCGCCTGTGCGAGGAACGAGCATTGCATTTACAATTTGTTAAATACATTTTAATAAAATCTAATATTAATTTATTACCATTTTTTTAGTTTGTGTATCTATTTTAACTAAAACAATACCTCTACTAAGCAACTCATTTAATTTTATTACTGTTGTTCCTGGGTAAATTATCTTATTCATTAGCAAAGAACCTGTAACGCTATAAACTTTAAACTCTTTTTCTGCTTCTGTCCTCACAATGACTCTATCTGTTAAAAACGTTACATCAGCACTAAGAGGTCCTAGATAAGTTATATTAGAATAGCTTGTAGTTCCATCAAAGTCTACTTGCTTTAATTTTGCATACACATAATCTAAATTAAAACTCTTATATGCATAATTGTTAAAATCATAGCTATTCCCATTTCCTAAAACCGTTGTAATTGAATCCCATGACTGACCATCCTTAGAAACTAAAATTTGAAAATAGTGATTATTTATTTCTGATGCCGTTCCCCATCTATAATAAATACACCGCTCATCAGTATTCTTAATCGCTTCAAAATAAACCAATTCTACAGGCAAAGGAGTTAGCGGACACCAGCCATTCCAAAGTTTACTACCGCCAACAAACATAAGAGGATCTTCTGCATCTGCAGGAGTACAGTAAACCTGTAACTCACATTCATTATATGGACCTTGATATGAACCACTGACACTTATCCTTGAACCACAATCTAAAAAAATAATTCTACCACCCGAGTAAACCGCAATTGAGCCAGTAACGCTAAAAGTAGAATTATTGCTTATTTGAATAACACCTCCATTATTAACAGTGATTGAACTAGATGTTGTAAAGTCTACATCGATACAAAGAGTATCTCCACTATTAAGAGTTAGCGGATTAGGTATAGAACTTGAGACATCATAATCACATTGACTATAACCGCTAAGTATATTTGTAACTAATAATGCTAACAATAAAATCCTTTTCATAATATATTTAATTTAACATTTCTCTAAAAATGGCACATCTTATCTAGTTATAAATAATCTATGAAAGATATAGATTACCTAAAAATATACAAAACTCAATTAGAAGGTCGAAAATTTAAAATGAATACCAACAGATATACTTTTATATTTGGACCAGCACCTAATGATACTCCAATCATTATAAGAAGTAGCCAATTAGCAGATGAATCAAATTATACACCAAAAGAAGTAATAGAAAATATCCTAAACCTGAATTGGATTTTAGAATAATATAAATTACTCTGCGGTTAACTTATCCGAGCGCATTTTTCTCTAAGATGTAGCTTATAGAATGTACAGCATCACGATTCACAAACAAGTAGTGACGAAGAAGTTCTCATAGTTCTCATAGTTCTCATAGAGCACATAGAGCCTAAAAAATCTCTAGCAAAAACCAACTAATAAAATCAATTCATGCAAAAATTATTTTATATTTGTTTTAATAAAAATACACCAATGAAAAAAATAACTATCATATCTGGAATTATCATCTATAGCCTAATGAGCTGTAAAACTTCCGAAATCTCTGAAACTCATAACACAGGCACAGCGAACCCAGCGAACCCAGCGAACATAAAAAGACTAGCAATCCCAACAGTTAATAGAGATACGCTCTATATTGAAGAATCCCTAATTCCGATATTCACGGAAATCTGGGAAGACCCTAAAGAATACACTAGACCTGTTATTATGCCGCTATCTCTTTTAGAAAAGGACATTATTGGAAAAGTTGAAAAAATCCAAATAAATTGATAGAGTCCACAATTTCCCAGTACACTAGAGAAATCCAAACAATAGAAGCCATTAGAGATATATTCAATAAAGATCTCTCTGATATGCCATGCGTGTACTTTGATGACCTCTATTGGCTTGATGAACATGGAACACGTGTTGATATAATAAAAATGATCTATTCAGTAAACTCCAATGATCTCTCAGTTGAAACAGAAAGCATAGGCACTACGGTCTCTCAGTCTCTTAATAGATGCGATCTAGTGACATTGACGCTTATTTACCTAAGGTTACAAAAGATGAATAGAGAATATAAGAGTACAGAGAAGAAATTTAGGAAATCTAAGAAAATTAAGAAAACATTTTATGGAAGCAGTCCAGAGTTTTATAATTGTCCAGAAAAAAAATCTCCGTAGCAATATGAGGCTTTTTTGTTGAACTCTCTGTTGTTTGAAAAAGACGTTGAAATCAAGAAAATGTCAAATGAGAAGAGGGCCATGGCCGCCTAGCGGGCGGGCACTATGTGTTTTTTCTTCTATTGGGCTTTCTCACCGTGCGATGAAGACCTCTCACAAATCTTCTAGATTCTCATATTCTCTCTCTTGGTTAAGTCTTCTAGGAAATATGAGAGTCTAGCGGATTTAGGTCACAATTCTCTCATTTTCTCACAAATCTCTCTAGATCTCTCTAGAATTCTACTCCGGATATATTTTTTCAAATATGAGAGTCTAGCGGACTTGGATCAAGAGAAAAAGAGGGCTATTTATAGTACATGGTGTCTCTAAAATAGTTATATTTGTATTGTACTAATGAACCAAGAGACATGAACAGATTAGAAGAGTTATTTAGAGAGATCTTAGAGTTAAAAGAAGGGATTGCAATACAGGAGTTACGTGCACTAACATATGCACCTATAGAATCGTTATCGGCTAATGAGATTGAAGGAACAACAAACATGTTAGTTAATATAAAGATCTTACAGAGTTCCTATATTTCCTTTAATTAAATTTTGATTATTGAATAAAAATAGTTATATTAGTATTGTACCAATAATCAAAAAACATGAAAAAGCCAGATTATTCAAAGCCCAATAGTTCTTATTCTATTAAGGAGGCTAAATATCACAATCCAGACTATCTTATAGTATCAACACCGATTGATGCAGATTCCTTTATTACTTGTTGTAAGCCTGTTAATGGCGGCGATTATAAAATGGAGTATTACCGCGGTGAAAACCATATAGTATCAAGTAAGCTTAAGAGTTATAGTAGGATATATAGCGAAGATCAAATTCCTTTAAAATACAAAGACATTTATAAAAGGTTAAGAGAATTTACTGATGAGTGGGATTCTGCAGATCATATATGGATTAAATGACTAAATAGTTAAGACATGGAATTAAAGAAAGTTAAAGTATTTGAAACAGGAAGCATTTCTGAGGAAACCTATCAAGATTTAGGTATAGGAGATTTATTTGAATATGGAGAAGATACATCTACTTATTATATAGGAGATGATATTAATGAAGATTTAGATGATTACTTGATAACTAATTGTGGATGCACAAGTGGAGAGAAAATAGTAATTGAGAGAGGCAGCTGGTAAATGAGCTCATTTTGTTAAACAAAATTAAGACACTTGTTATTGAATTAATAAAAGAAAAATGGAGATAACAATCAAGTCGCCAAGAGAAGTATTCATGGCTGATAAACAGAGAGAAATTAGAGATGCATATATGAGTGGTGTAAAGATGTCTGATATAGAGGTCAAGATGAAATTTGCGCCGTCGCTTGTTTTAAGAAATCTTATTATGAATGATGTGAAAAGAATTAAAAGCAGTATACAAACGGAATGTGAAAAAAGTTTGAAAAAAGTTAGCTGTTTATAGTTCTAGTTATCACTAATATAGTTATATTTGTATTGTACCAATTAAACAAACGAACCATGAAAAAATTATTATTAGTAGAAGAGTCAGATTTGGTAAATGCTGGAGGAGTTACATCTTTAACCAAATTTTACAAAACAGCTGAAATTCCAAAAAGAGTATTCAAGATTAGATATGAAATGAGTAATGGAAGTCCATTAGGATTTAATTACAAGAAAGCTTCGTCAGAGTATACTGATGGTAAATGGAATTATGTTGAGGAGATTAAAGATCTTAGAATGACCAGTCGATGTAGTAACTATTTTGATCATAGTGCTGCGCTAGCAGAATGTACTGAGTTCTTTAAGTTGATGGAGGAGAAGATCGAAAAACTTTACTTATAATTTAAAAAGAGAGAAAATCATGGAGGAGTATTTTGAGTACTTAAATGTACTAAGAAATCACGGAGTTACTAATATGTTCGGTGCAGGCCCTTACCTAGAAAGAAAATTTGGATTAAGCAAAAAAGAAGCAAGGGAAGTATTAACTGCATGGATGAAATCATTTTAAAAATGGAAGATATAAATTCAAAAGAAGTTGAGTGGATAATAGAAAACAGAGAGTTTCTCTGTATTGCAAATATTGAAAAACATCTTAAAATGCCTGCAAGTACGTTAAGTAAAGTTGTAAATGGCAAAAGAAGATTACCAGAGAAATGGGATTTAGAATTAAGAGGTTTTGTAAATTTCGGTTTAATGCGTTCTTTAAAATAAAGAGATACATAGGTCATGTAAGTTTTGGGATTGATCACCCTTGACTGATGTTGGAAACAGATAAATGTTCTAATTTGGATTTGTTGCAAGAGATTCCTATTAGAATACTGAACATAGGTTCGATTCCTATCACGACCGCACAGATTATAAACGTTCTTTAAAATATTGAAAACATAGTAATATAACAGAAAGTAACGGGGAAGTCCCGCACGGCAAGAGGTATCTTGAAAGACGTGAAACGCTTGATGTTGGCTGATACGGCTATTACTATTATGTGGTTTAGCAATAGGTATAGGACATCTAATCAGTACGGCTGAGATTGATCCTTAACTTGTTACCACTAACTCTCCAAGCCAATGATGAGCAGTGAATTGGCGACCAAAGTACCAGCCAAGACTGGGAATGATTTTACGATACTATCAAGAAGTATCAGCTCGGAAATTGGATACATTAATATTGCCTATGGCGCTTACGCTATGCACCGTATTCTACTTGAGGACTTGGAGAGTTTTTATAAGAGAATAGCTCAGTTGGTAGAGCGATGTTGATGTGTAGATTGCTAACTGCATAGGTCACAGGTTCGAGTCCTGTTTCTCTCACAAAAATAATTATCATGGAAAAGATTAGCAATGATTTAGAAGGTTGTTTTTTACCAGACAGTATTATTGATGGTAAAAGAAATGAAACTGATGTAGTTCGTGTATACGTCAAGTATAGAGAACACAACGGAGAGGCAGTCATAAAAGGAAGTGAATGGCCTACTGATGGAATTGAATGGGATGTATGCCCAACAGAGTGGGAGAGTTTAGAAAGTGATATACAGGATTGGTTAGCAAGCAGCTGCGTTCTTTAATACTTTATTAACATTCCATTGTTAATACAAATAAAAATAGTTATATTTGTAAACATAATAACTGCAGTATTGGTGTAGGGACGGTCTCATAAGCTGTTTGGGAGATATCCCCCTGAGTGGTTCAAATCCACTAACTGCAACTTAGTTGTTTTTTGTTTATTGGTACAACAAAGGCAGAGTGGAGATAGTATTCTATTATCTCCACTTTTTTAGTGAAAAAAGTTCACTATTTATGGCCAGATTTATCACTAATATAGTTATATTTGTATTGTACCAAAACAATAAACCATGACTAACGAAGATCATATCATTTACCAAGACAGTTCAACTATTTTAAACATGGGCTTAGCAAAGCGACTTGCAGGTCCTGAAATTTCAACATATTATGAAATATCAGGATATGTAATGGGAACAATAGATTGGGCAACGCATCATATATCTAGCATATCCGAAAGCCAAAATGCTAAGTACACAGGTTGGACGATTCACTTTAATGATAGCGAAAGAGTTGAACAGGTTTACATCGAGAATAGAATACTTGATTACATATCAGGATTAAAAGACTATAAGCATATCAAGAATACTTTCTGTAAATTTCTAAAGGTGAAATAACCCAAATCCGCTAGACTCTCATATTTGAAAGTGAACTGTAGTATACTACGCACGATGAGAATCTAGAGAGATAGAGAAAAAGATCAAAAAAAGTTCACTATTTATAGCCAGAATTATCACTAATATAGTTATATTTATATTGTACCAATTAAACAAATAAACCATGAAAAAGTTCTTATTAGCTTTTGTATATAAAAGCCCTCTTGCTGATTCCACTAACGGTGGGTTAAGCTCCCAAACAGATAAAGGTTTACTGTTTGAAAGTCCACACGGAAATATTACTGAAGAAGATCTCCAATTTACAAAAAGGACTCTTGATCATCTTGTCATCATATCAAAAAATGGGTATGTTAAGGCAGTTCCATCAAAAATATTAAGAGCTGGGAAACATAGTATGTTTGGCGGAAACTTCATTTACACAAGTGATAGTCGATTCCCATCAGATTACCCAATTCCAATTCACGATAGAATAGAGTATTAATTAAAACCTAAAAGTATATGTTTAGTATAGCGTTTAAAATAAGAGGAGACATAAAGGGGTTTTTCAATGTAGACTCCAGAGCAAATATCAAAATGTCAAGAAGCCCAGCGTACTTTGATAAATCATATCTTGTACTATTTAAAGAAGAGATTGTAGAATTTCTTAAGAAAAATGAGTATGATGCAGAAGTATCTGAAAAACCTAAATATACACATTAAGAAAAACTTAAAGTTATGAAATACTTATCACAATATATTGAAGAAGAAACAGGAGCACTATATAAAAAGCTTGGCGCATTCTATGCATTTAATAAAGATCAGTTCAACAAGGAAAGGGACAAGAATCTTGAATATGTTAACATGGGACATGGATTACTTTGCCCAGAGAAAAATGTTAAAGAGTTTGTTGAGAAATTAGAGGTTGCTGTTGATACTGCTGTAAGAAATGATTATAGAGATAATGGCGCAGATAATATCATATCACGAAACTACTTTAATTATGAAACTCATATAAGTGGAGATCAAGATGATTTGATAGAGTCATTAGAAATTTATAAAAAGAAATTCCCAAAAGAGTTTAGCAGCGCAGTGATAGCGAAAACTATTGCAAAGTGTTGGACAAAAGCTCTTAAGTCAGATATGTTTTAAACACTTACCATTATGTTAATAAACGATACAACAAATAGCAAATATCCTAAAACATTATTAATTAGGAATACAGAGGGTGGAATGATATGGCAGATATATCACGTCAGAGAACTATATGAAGCTGATAGAATATCATCTAATGCAACAAAACGAGGATTTTTATCCTGTACTTTAGAGGACCATCATCCTGATCAAGATGAAACTTTTCCAAAGTGGAGAGAAGAGAGTAAATGGCTTAAAGAGAATAGGGAGAAAAAAGATCACTAATTTTGGCCAGAATTAACACTAATATAGTTATATTTGTATTGTACCAAAACGATAAACAACATGAACATTTCAAAAAACACTTGTAAAGAATTAAGAACAGATTTAGCATCCGCGCTTAAAGAGATCGAAGAGAAATACGGATTCACAATTGATGTTGGAAATATGCGATATGATAACACCAGCGTTGAGTGTAAGATTAAGTTCGCAAGATTAAGAACTGGAATCAAAAGTAAAGAAGAACAAGATTTCTTAGATTTTTGTGAAGCATACGGCTTAGAGAAATTCCACTTAGGAATTGAGTTTAGGAATCCTGATGATGGTTGTCTTCACAAGATTGTTGGACTTAGCAGAGCAAGAAGAACTTATCCAATAATCACAAGAAACGTTTCAAAGAAAGGTCCTGGAACAGAAGGAACCAATTGTTTTACTCCTAGAGCAATCATGTCATGTATATCATAGATGTAAAGGAATTAGGAAAGGGACGTGCAAAGCAGTTATGTGTAAAGGCTATGTATGAATTCTCAAGAGACCTTGATATGCCATCAAGATTTCAATTGGTTGAGAATGTTATGTTATGCAAAAACATTGATGAAGAGTTGCAGTTCTATAAAGAAACCCTAAAAGGTCGATATGATGTTAGGACATAGAAGAGAAAAGGTTCCACAATATATCCATGATTTAGAGAGTGGTAAATTTGCGGAAATTATTGAAGATGATGGAGAAACGATCTTTGCTTATTACATTGATACAAAAACTGGAATAACATCAGCAAGCGTTGGAAGCATTACCACAGAAAAAACCGATCCTTTCATTTCATTTTTAAGTGATGCATTATGCCTTAAAACATATATGAGATTGAAAGATCTAAGAAAATAGAGTTATGAAAAGAGATAGAGAATACTTAGAATTGACTTATGTATGGCTAGACAAAAGGAGAAAAAGCGCAATTGATAAACTTGAATTAAAAGAAACAAGATTAGTTAATCAAATGTTTAGGGAATATGAAATGGAATGCATCGAAGTGAGAGTAAAAACTCATAATGGGACAAGAGAAGAATTTGAAGATTTTTTAATCATTTAAATCAAGAGAATAGAGCAGAGAGAAAAAGTGCAGTTGATGGAATCCAGATTTTAACGAGTCTGGATTTTTTTTATTGAATAAAAATAGTTATATTAGTATTGTACCGATAAGCAAATTGTAACAGACTTTCAAATCTGACACCGAGTGGACTCCAACCTATATGATATTTTCTTAAGATAATTCAAATCCGCTAGATCTCATTATTTCTAAGAAGACTGTAGTATTGTACGTACCATGAGAATCTAGAGAGATTAAAAAAATAGTGAAAAAAGTTCACTAATTTTGGCCAGAAACAACACTAATATAGTTATATTTGTATTGTACCAATTAAACAAACGAACCATGCTAAAAATCACTAAGGCTTTCAAGTTTATCACGATCATCTTTATGTCAGGATGTACGGTTGCTTCAAGCATTCATTTAATAGACAATCGGTTCAAGTTCATTAGGTCAATACCCACTTTAAATTTTGTAGGACTTTGCGTGCTGTTAGCAGTTGCACTATTTTTAACTGTGTACAGTTGGGTATTGGAAAGTCCTGAAAAACCGATTAGAAATTCTTTTAAAAATAACTTAAAAAAATAGAACATTATTACAATAAAATAGTTATATTTGAAATAAATAATTACTAATCCATAACCATTAAAAATAAAAGGAAAACTTATGGCAAACACAATTTACACATCGGACCAGTTCTTATCTTTTAAAGATCAAATCTTAGGTAAGACTATCGCTAAAAAAAGAATCACTTTAGCGGAAATTCAAATCATCACAGACTCAGTTGCTAGGTATGCTGGGCTAACATTCAAACTTGATAATGCTGCTTTCAGTTCGCTGATGAGAATCTTAGGAATCTCAAAACAGTTAAGAAACAAAATGATTAAGGATTTTGGGAATAACTTTGTTGAGAAGTTAATTGAAATTATGTCGGCGAGAACCCAAGGACATAAGTCAGAGTTAACAATGTTAGTTGATGTTAGGAAGAAATTGATACTGAACTTCAATCAAGGCGAAAGAAGTATGGTATCAAACACCTCTTACCTTAGCGAAGTTGAGAATATTGTAGATCAGTACGGACTGCAGATAACTGATATGAATGAAAGAGCAAACGGCGGATTCTCCCTTTCCACAATAGCTCCCAATTCAGAATGGGGAATCAAAGGAATGAAAGATGAATTCTTTAAGTTTGGATTAAATTTTGAAAATGATCCAGTTAAAGGAACTCGATTAGCACCTTTTAACCAACGGTTAGTTTGTACGAACGGGATGACAACAACTGAAATGCTAGGTAGTACCGAAATTATCAACACTCGTGATAGTTGGGAAAACTTCTTCCAGACAATTAACGGAATGAATAAGAATAAGTTTCGACCTATGGAGTTTGAGTCAACTGTAAAAGGTTCCTCAAGAGTAAAAGCATCAATTGCTGAACTTGAAGGAGCAAGGAATTTAATAAAAGCAAATTCTGCGCTGACTGAAGGAGAAATGGAAATGTACATGCCGTATGCAGAAACGGAAGCAGCGTACTCCAAATCAAAAATGGACATTGCATTTTTTAACAAGAGTCAGAAACAGAATGCACAATCTGCCGTTTCATACTGGGACTTGATAAACGACATAACTTACATAAGTTCAAATGTAACAGGTGCAGGAGTTAGGAACCAAGATAAATTGCAAATGTATGCAGGAAGGTTATTAAGTAAAAAGCCTGATTGCTCAAATCTTGTAAAGAATCCATTTTAGGATTAAAGATAAAGGAAAGGCGATCCGAAAGGGTCGTCTTTTTTAGTGCATAACCCTACGGTACAATATTTCTCTTGATCAATCCAAAGAAGAATTCATCTAGAGTCAATAAACTCAACTACATCGATCACTATGAAATACCCAAATCCTCTAGACTCTCATATTTCTAAGTGAACTGTAGTATACTACGCACCATGAGAATCTAGAGAGATTAAGAGAGATCATAGAGCATAGAGAAAAAAGTTAGCTATTTATAGCCAGAGTTATCACTAATATAGTTATATTTGTATTGTACCAAAACAATAAACGATGGCAGCAAAGAAAACGATTGAAGTGAAACAAATCCTGGACTATGTTAACAAAGCATTGGCAGATAATCCTGGTGAATTAACAGAAATGAAATCTGGGTTATGTACTATCCTATTCAGGATTTTAGCAGACACAGGAAATTATGACGGTTTTCAATTCTTAAGAAATTATAATAGTAAAGAACCTATTGAAGCTCCTTCAGTAAATGATCCTGACTACTTTGATAGAGTTTATTACCCAAGTAAAAAACTTTCGGAAATATAGTTGATTTTCCAAATAAAATAGTTATATTTGTATTGTACCAAAAATTAATAACAACATGAAAGAATCATTAAAAAACTTAAAAGTCGAATTTAAAATTAGCGACAGCCAACTCCAAAAAACCATTGATGCGGTTAAGGAGATGGAACCAACGAGAGAAGGACAAACCTTCAAAGTTGAAGACAAGGAATACACACTAATCGGAAAATGGTGGTGGGCACGAACCAAGTATCTTTTTCAAGATCAAAACGGTCGGTATGCTTCGGCACTAATTACTGCTCCGAAGATCAATTCTCCACATGGCGGTAATGTATCGGCAATTGCTGATCTTGAGCCAATGAAATTGGATATTGTAAATTTAGGAGATATTGCATATAACCCAGATATTTTTATTCCTTTAGAATCCGCAACACCGCTTGACAAAGTATTTAGTAAGAAAGGTGGAATAATGCCTGCTACTAATTATATTGTAATAGGAGATCCTGGGATTGGGAAAAGTTCTTTGAGTATCGAATATGCCGCACAACTTAGGAAGAATAATCCTAATAAGAAAATCTTATTCGTAAGTGGGGAAATGACAAGGATCGACATGTACGGATACCTTGAAAGATTTGAAGATTGGAAAAACCTTCCAACGGTATTCCTGTCGGAATTTACTGAAGGTCGATACAAGGAAAGTGTAGAAAGCTTGTTTAACCAAGGATGGGATTGCATCGTGTTAGATTCGTTTGCTGAAATAAACGAAGCGGTTAAGGAAGACTACAATATGTTTATGAATGGCAAAATGTCAACCAGCGGAGCAGAGAAATGGTTAATTGATCTCTTCATCAAAAATAACCTTGCTGATAATGATGAAAAGAAACATACATCTTTCATATCAATCCAACAAGTTACAAAAGGTGGAGCATTTGTCGGAAGTAACAAGTTAAAGCATAACACGACTGGAATGATCGAGTTAAGATATACTAAAAACGGCGAAAGAAAGATCAATGTAAGTAAGAACCGAAGAGGTTTTGAATACCAAGATTTACACTTTGACTTCAGCGAAAATGGCGATGAGCCGATAGTATTTGATGTTGCAAGAATTGAGAGAGAAAAGGAATTGCAAGGGAAGATAAATGCTGAGAGAGATCAAATCCTGAATGATGAACGAAAGTTAAATGCATTATTCGGAATTGATACAGGCGAAGAGGAATTAGATGAAGCAATTGAAACTGCAGAAATTATTGCAGAGTAATTAATACAAGGCGGTACCAAAGTAATGAATGGTTCGATCCCATTCCCGCCTTCTCAATTCATGTTTGTTATTGGTACACAAATAGAGTTAGGGGTAGCCCTCCCGGGTTACCCTTTTTTAGTGCATAACCCAAATCCGCTAGACTCTCATATTTCTAAGAAGACTGTAGTATTATACGCACTGTGAGAATCTAGAGAGATTAAGAGAGCTCATAGAGTATAGAGAAAATAACTGCCAAAGTATGGCCAGATTTATCACTAATATAGTTATATTTGTATTGTACCAAAACGATAAACACCATGACAAATTTAATAGCACTAGGAAGTAAACTTGACCAACTTTGTCAAGAGAATCTCTTTAAAGAAACTGCGCTAGGCAAAGTACTTATGGAGATTGAATTCTGGGAAGGCGGATTCTCTCGAGTTGAGCAAGTCGGAGAAGAAGTTGTTTTCTGGGTATCAGGAGATAATGGAGTAGAAGATGTAACTGATCTTTTTCTTGAAATGACTAAAGAAATTTCTTAGAAAAAAGATCGCTATTTTTGGCCAGAAACACAACAATTTAGTTATATTTGTATTGTAACCAATAAACAATTATAGAATGTCAGAAACTAGAAAAATCATCACGGAAATTATTGCCAAGACAATTAAAGGAACTTCTTTTGTTGCTGTGCGAAATTACACAAACTCTAAAGGAGAGATCTCAAACCAAACTTTCTTGGTTGGAGCAAATTACGAAACTGCTAAACAAGCAGACATTGAAACTGTAAGAAATTTTGATATTTCTCCAGTCATCTCGGATCAACTTGATGAGTCAATCCTCCTACAAGCAAAGGCAGCAATTCTTAAGAGTTTGCAAAACCCAAGCAAATCTCATTCTGAAGCTCAGGCCAATACATATGAACATGTTGCACCTGGGTTAAAAAGACATATCGAAAATGACACAATTCATTTGGTCGGTTTTGCAATTGCCAAAAAGATTATTGAACCGGGCGTTTATCCACATGTGAATAGTCGCATATTGACAATTGCCAAGAAAGAGTTGACAAAAGCAATGAATCTTAAAACGGCAAAGTACAGAAATTTCAAATTAGGAAATGCTCAAGAACTGAAAATGCAAGGAGCAACGGTTTAAGAAACCTTAAAACCAAGATAAGGCGATCCAAATGGGTTGCCTTTTTTAGTGCATAACCCTACGGTATGCCATTTCTCTTGATCAATCCAAAAAAGCATTCTTCTAGAGTCAATAAATTCAACTACTTCGATCATGGTGAAATAGCCAAATCCGCTAGACTCTCATATTTCTAAGAAGACTGTAGTATCGTACGCACCGTGAGAATCTAGAGAGATTAAGAGAGCTCATAGAGTATAGAGAAAAAAGTTCACTATTTATAGCCGGATTTATCACTAATATAGTTATATTTGTATTGTACCAATTAAACGAATTATGAATCACAGAAACACACTTTCAGACTTTCAAATTATTAAAATCCGAATCATTGAAGTTCAGGATCGTATTAAGCAACTTCAAGATCTTGTTGACACATGTGTCAGTACTCGTCAAAGAGATCTTTATGAAGGAGGAATTCTTGTTCTTGAAGATCAACTAGAGGGTTACCAAAGTGATCTTCTTAATGAACCTAAAGCAGTTTAAGCGATGAAAAAGAAAGTTACAAAACATACAAGGGTAGTCATGAGGAATGGCGTCAACTGGGTAGCATCTTCGATTGATAATGCAACCCAATTAAAAAAGAATGGATACTTAGCAATAGCAGTTACTGAAAACTACAGTAAAGCACAGCAAATGATATTAGCGCTAAGGTCTAATGAGCTTGTTGACACATTATTGAGTCAACTATCGCTTAAGGAGAAAATCATTGTAAAGGCTGAAATAGCAAAAATAGCAACAGACTTCCACGAAGGAATTCTTAAGAAATAATCCAAGTCCTCTAGACTCTCATATTTCTAAGCAGTGCAGTAGTTACTACAGCCATGAGAATCTAGAGAGATTTATAAAATTAATAGAGATGAAGACATTAGCAGATTTTAAGAGAAGAATACAATTAGGAGTAAAGGTTGATACCAAATATCCGAATGGCTTTGAAATGCCAGCAAGAGAAGTTTCAATTAAGCAGAGCAATTCATTTGCTTTCAAGACAGCAAAGAAAGATGGAACTTTTGATAATAGTTGGATGGAATATCCTAAGGCATCAATGATCGAATTTCCTACAGAGAATCAAGCAACCATTTTTTGGGACACTCGTGATGGGAGAGAAGAATGTTTAACCTATACATTTGTTTAAGATGAAAGAACTAGGAGTATTATTAGCAGTAATTTTCTTTGTGCTTCTTGGAGCAAGTACATCATATGTAGTTCTTATGGTTTGGATTGATAAACTGAAAAAAGAAATTAGAGAGCTTAAGAAGCAACTTAAAACTGAAGATGATGAGTAAGAATCCTTGATCATTGTGAGAAAAAAAGTTCACTATTTATAGCCAGAATGTAAGAAATCTTTTGTATATTACAATAGCGATGTGTCCCGGAGCGTCTATTTTGGACCAAGTCCTCTAGACTCTCATATTTCTAAGCAGCGCAGTAGTTACTACAGCCATGAAAGTCTAGTGAAAAAAGTTCACTATTTATGGCCAGAAACAACACTAATATAGTTATATTTGTATTGTACCAAAACGATAAACATATGACAACTTACCCAGAAAACCACCCGTACCACAAGGAAGCTAACTCATTCATTAAAGCTTTAAAAAAGAAACAAGTGATAATGGCTAAAAGGCATATCATCCTTAAGCCAATTTACGAAAAATTTAATGTAACTTCAGACTGGGATATTCCTTCTGAATTTTGGCAAAGCCTTGAATGGAAACTTTCTCCAATCAAAAAGGAGCTTGATGAAAATAGCAAAAAGCACCTTAATATTATCAGAAGAACAACAAAACTTAAATATTCTTATTGGGCTGTTGAACCAAACGGAGAACGTTGGGGAGAAATTTATCCAAAGCAGTGGAAACGTAAACAAGAAATGAAAGTCCTAAGAGATCAATCGAAATAAGCTAACCAAGGGCGATCCGAAAGGGTCGTCTATTTTGGACTAAATCCGCTAGATCTCATTATTTGAAAGTGACTGTAGTATTGTACGCACCGTGAGAATCTAGAGAGATTAATAAAATTAGAGAGAAATGAAAGACCTTATCAAATATCCAAAAAAATTAGAATTACTAACAGAAGATGAATTGCATGAGAGTTGTAGAATATTCATGGAGGATGAAATGAATATCACAGAAACAAGCCTTGATGAAATTCCTCTTGATAAATTTAATACACCTAGGCTTATGGAGCAGAGAGAATTTTATATGAAAATTTTTTCAAATTTATAGCCAGATTTATCACTAATATAGTTATATTTGTATTGTACCAATTAAACAAATAAACCATGAAAAACTTCACAGTCATCAAAACCCGCCGCGGGAGACAATCCGTAACAACTGGGACTATTCCTGAACTTATTGAATATTTTGGATATACCCTTGAATGTGGTAAATCCTGGGAACATGAGCGCGGAAATAAAAAAATTAATATAAATCCTAAAGGGATCAAATCTCTTGTGACCAACCTAAATAATGCTGATAACAATAGCGCAGCTAATGGGTGTGGGATGAATTATTATGAAGTAGGAATGTAAAAATGAAAATTAATCTTTATATACTTAAAACCAATAAAAATGGCTAAAACTAAATTTAAACTAGGAACATTGGTAAAACCTAACAAAAAAGCACCAAAATTTGCACAAAAGCGATTTGAGAACAGATATTCCTTTAAAATCACGGAAATGCTAGGAAATGGGTACTATACAGTAGATTCTTACGCAAAAGTAGGCACAGTTGATAAATTTAAGGTTCAAGGAAGTCATTATGATACCTTGGAGGAATCTGTCCCTACAAAGACTAAAACACGTGTGGAAGTACCTAAACCTAGTCAAAGTGTTAAGGACTTTGTTGAATCTAAATATGGAACTCCTAAAGAGGAAGTACCTAAACTTAATGGTTCATTATTAGCAGAAGATTATACACCTAATGTTAAGGAAGAAAAATCAACTCTTGATAAAGTTGTTAAGCTTTTCATTGATGAGCAACAAAATGCAGTTGATCTCATACAAAAAACCATTGAGCCGCAATTAGCAGAAATGACAGATCGTGCAGTTGTCATGGTTATTGCTGAGAAGCTAAACAAAGTCCCTAGTCCGCAAGTTTATAAACTGATGAATTATCTAACGGAAATGAATCCAGAGTTGAAAAATGAAGATTTGATTGATCTTTATAAGAAATCTGAAGATGTATTAGAAAACACGCTAAGTCAATCATAAAGACATAGTTCACAAAGAGTCATAGAGAGCCTAGAGAAATCTTGGCTCTTTTTTAGTGCTTTAAATTTTGAAAAACACAACAATATAGTTATATTTGTATTGTACCAATAATTAAAACGACATGAACATTTCACAAAACACACAACACGTAATCACTTTCGGAAAACACGCAGGAAAAACTCTTGAGCAAATCTTTGAAGAGGCTCCAGGTTATATCAGGTGGTTTGCCGAAAACTTCACAGTTAAACCATACGCACGTATGAAGGAGGAAACTGTTGCTCGCAACAGGGCGCTTCTTGTTGAGGCTCTTAGGTTACTTGAACTGGAGAAGGCCAGAAGAGAGGCTAACATGGCAGCTCAAGAAATTAAAAACCGCGAGGAAAGCACAAGCGAATTCATCGGTGAAATTAAAAAACGTGATACCTTCACTGGGACCATTGTTAAAGAAAACCGAAGCGGTTCAACGGAGGTTGAAATAGATGGGAACATCGCTCTTGTTTATGTAAGCGGTGATATAGGAGAAACGTTTACCTTTAAAGGAACTCCAATTCGCCATTTTGAACATATGGGAATTAAGAAAACTTATATGAACCGAATCGCTATCATATCTTAAGAACCTGAAAAGGGAGGGGGAAAATCCCCTTCCACTTTAAATTTTGATCATTAAATAAATAAAGCTATGACCAATAAAAATTATAGAAAAGAGTTAAAGAAATATGTAACTGATAAGCTTAACAATTCAAGATCAGTTGATCATGTAACAAAAAATGCTGATCATCATATTATTAATACTGGAATATCAATACTTGAGACCAAGTATCCAGAGATAGGACCTGGATATGTAGGAGGAGGATTCGTTCAAGCAGTAGTTAATAATGATTTAATGGAGGCAATGGGAAGAGCCGATGATATATGTGCTAAGAACCTTAGGTTCTTCTGTACCTTATTGTATAGCTTCTCTCCTTATCATTTATATTCTTATAATGAACTTATGACTAAAAACGTATAAAGATGAAAAACCTAATAACATACGCTAAAGATACCATGTGGATGGCATCAATGATAGGACTACTAAGCATAATGTATATTGTGAACGCATTTGTAAGTGATAAATGATATTCACAAGAGAAACACTAGAGAGAAGAGTTCTTGGAGAAAGAATCATTGAATTTCTTAAATTTTCTTATCCGCCAATAATTGATCATAAAGAGGCTAGCGCGGTAATTGATCATTTCTTAAAAAGAGGCCACACAATTGAAGAGATAAATGTTGCATATGATGATGTGAAAAAAGTGTAAAAAAAGTTCACTATTTATGGCCAGAAACAACACTAATATAGTTATATTTGTATTGTACCAATACGATAAACAACATGGATATTTCACAAAACTTAATCAGCTTTTACCAGACTAGAACTTGGAAAGCATGGGATAGCATTACAGCTATTGCCCAAAAATTCATTAATCACGCTGGGCTAAAATACAGTCCACAACTTCTTGAAGATCTTAAAAAGATTCTTGAGCCAGTATTCATACCTCTTGAGAGACCACAAACACAAACACATAAACCTGACTACCTTGTGTCTTTTATGACAGGGTACTCAGCCTATGGCAAAAATAAACGGCCATACTGATTTGCATAACCCGCAAGGGGCAAAGCGCTCCTTGTTTTTTTAAAGTTGTACCAAAAACAAAAAAATGAAAAGATACGCTAAATTTAATAAGTTTTTAAAGAATTCAAATACTAATAGACCAGAATTCGCAGGAGGCATAAAATCAAGGTTTAAGAAAGCCGTTGAAATAGTAAAAGCCATTGATCCTAAATTTACCGTCGAGTACTTTGAAGATGTTGATGATGCTGATAATCTTTGGCCATCAGTAAAGGTCTCTTTCAACCATGCAGGATATGGGGAACTGAAAAGTATCACTCCGCTAACACAACTGGAACTTGTTGAGTTCTGGCCAACACAAAAGAAGGCCATGCTAAACCAATCTGAGGAGGATCAGATAAGAGGCTTTGCAAAAGATCTTAGGTGTACCTATGAGGAGGCTGTTGAATACTTAAACACTAAAAAATTAAAAAATGGGAAATAAAGAAAAAGTAATAGAGTGCTGCTTGTGTCCTATAGAGATAGAAGAGCTAAGAAGCCATAATGCTGAACCTCTTGTAAAGGACGGGAGATGCTGTAACCACTGCAACTACACCAAGGTGATCCCAGAGCGGATAAAGCAAGCACTGATAGGAACTCACGACACTTAAAAACACACAGGCAAAAATGAGAAGTGGAGAGAAGCTTGAAGGTCTTGATAGGTCACACGAAAGTCACTGCAGTAGGATGAGGCTGGTGATGAGGCGAAGAGCTCATAAGGAAGGTCACTTGAAGGCTAAGGATAAGAGCACGTAGAGAGTGAATAGAGAGGATAGAGAGAGAAGAGTCTAGATGAAGAGATAGATGTCATTTATGCGCTTTGCTTCTACAACCTTGTTCACTAAGTGAATACTAGAGATTTATTTAGCCGTATATAGAGAATAAAGAGAGAATAATAGATATAAAATGTTTATACTGATACAACTGTTGATAATAGTACTAAGGTTCTTTAAATGTCTTTGTAGAAACGGCTATATTATTTGGAGTAGAGTGGAAGGGGATAGCGTTATTAAACGGAGTAGATGAGGGTATATTAGTGTATACTATTTGTAAATATGAAAACTGTTATTATATTTGGTTATACGTTATACTCTATTGAGAGAGGTGGATGAGGAAGTGGTGGTAGAAGAGTTGGTAGAGTACAGAGAAATTAGAGCCAAGGAATACTGTTAAAAGAATAGAGATATGGAATACTGTAAAGTTGGAAATGTAGTTAGATTATGTGGCGGTCATTTAGTTATTATAACCAGTGTAGATAAAGATCGAACAAGTTGGGTATCGTTTAGCTGTTCAAATATGAGTGGAGTTACTAGAAATATATCAGATAAGACTGCTGAAGTTTGTTATGATTGTAGAGATGTTGAGTTGGATCCAGACTGTGAATGTTGTGGTGGAAAGATAAGATATTGGGAGGGCATAGATGGTATGGATAAGGCTATAGTAGAAGCAGAGTCTGTTAAGGATTGGATTGTGGATAGGTTATTAAAAGATTTTAAATTTTAATTATGGCAGAGATAGTTTTATTGATTAGTTTTACCTTAATATGGGTATACTGTAGTAGGTTTTATAAAAATAAACAAAAAGGAGATGAGTAAATTATACGAAAGTGATTCTTCTATTGTATATAGAGGTTTTAATAAAAAAATAATAGACGAACACGTAAATAGTAAATTACAAAAAGTATTATGTGTATATGATACTAAGGAAAATTTATTATGTAATGAATTGAATTACGAATCAATGTACTTAGCCCTTTACGAAATACTAACCGAAACTAGTGATGAATTTATTATAAAAAGACATACTAATTTAGATAAAGGTATTGATAAATGGAAACCAATTGCTGGCATCAAAACAGGTAGTTCAATAAAATTAAAAGAAGATGAGTAAAGAAGAAACGCCAAATTTATTTAGAACCGATGAATTGGTTCAATCAGAAAAAGCAATTGACTTTGCATTTAAATCATTAAAAGCCGAATGGAATCATGATGATGAGTTCCTAATGAAAGTCGCAAAGCAATTTGAATGTGCCTCAGAAGGTAATATCTTCCTAGACCAATTAGATGCTGCATGTGATGATATACGGGAAGGTTGGGTAAGATACTGTGAGCACAGAGATATTGAACACGAAATAGATGATAACCCTTTTATTGACGAAGATGAGTAAAGAAAAAGACAAGGAATTAGTCAGTAGGTTACTAAAAGCATCTAACGAAATTCACAAGAAAAGATTAGGTCAAGCAAATTATATACATCTACCAGCAAAATTCATACAACAACGAGCAGACGAAGAAGGAGTTACATTTGATGAAATGGTAAAGATAATTGAAAAAGAATTAAAAGGAAAAGAAGATGAGTAAAAGAATATACAAAGAATGGGAAGACATATATCCTCTCACACTTATCCAAATGAGGTATGGGGATAAATATGTTGCAATTAATTGTGAAGAAGATTCTGGTCATATACAGAACGTCAATAGAGAAGAAGTTCATTATCGTTTAGAAGAGTGGATGGATGAGAATGTATCACCATGTCCTTATGGTGTAGGTACTACTATAATGGAGTGTATGAATAATTTATTGGAATCAATGAATAACAAATCTTATTAAAACAAAAAGAAGATGAGCGTGATAATATTCACTGAACCACATTATCCTACTGAATACGATAGAGCAAGGGATGAATTGTTTAGGATGAAGTGTAACTGTAGAAGAATGAAATGGATGATTAAAAATGGTTATTGTGTTGATGAATATACTGATGAACATTGGAAACGATTTAAAGAACTATTAAACCAAAAGAAAGATGAGTAAAGAAGAATTACCATTGATAAAACATCTACTTGATAAGATAGGTGATAGTGATATAGTACCAACAAGAAAGGTAACTACTATTGCTGGTGATAGTAAAATAAAAAGAATGATAACTCACAACAACAAAATAGTTGGGTGTTTATATGAAGATGATAATATAAATTGGTTCGATATGCCAGAAGCAGAAGAAGCTAAAAAATTATTAGAAGATGAGTAAAGAAATTGCAAAATATGGGGTTGTCTATTATCTACAAAAAATAGACAAAGAGGTAAAGAAAGAAGTGTATGACCCAGTTTCTTATGAGCAATGGAAATTACTAAGAGATTTAGAACCCACTAAGTTCAGAAATGATTATGATTTTTATGTAAAATCTAAGAAAGAACAATTCGAATCAGAAGTAGAACGAAGAAAGAATTGTGAATTAGAGTTAAAGAGTATTCATTATAGTTTACACCAAGCAGATATAGAAAAAACAAAACAAACTATCAAAGATATTCAATCAAATCCAAGATTCGATAGTTGGTATCATGAAGATACTATTCATGCAATACTAAATTATTAAACCAAAAGAAAGATGAGTAAAGAAGATAAGAAATACCCAAACTGGAATAGAATTTACGGATTCTTAGGTAATAGTATTTATGGAAATGGATTCATCTATGATGCTGAAACTGCAGAAAAAATAAAACTAAAAGGACAGGAAGTTCTTAAAGAATTATTAGAACAGAGATTAAACGGAAAAGAAGATGAGTAAAGGAAATTCACAAGAAAGAAAATACAAAAGAGGTCAATTTCTTAAACCAATAAGTGAAAATATGTTTTGGGAATCTTATAAGATTATTGGCTATCCATCATGTGGGAGTAAAGGAATCAGCAGAAGAAAGCTAGGATACTCTTACTTATTAGAATGCACTCCTAAGAATAATAATATTTTTAGTAAAACTATTATTCAAGTCAATGAAAGTTCAATAAGTAGTTTAATGGAAGTAAACCAAAAAGAAGATGAGTAAATTAGAAGACTATAGAATTGAAAAAGATCAAGCATATTATTTAGTAACAATCGAATGTCGAGCATACGTAGGTAATAATGTTTATAATGATGTTACATTAG
>Ga0209535_1000686_pt1 | contig 23691 bp, 32 predicted proteins | sample LinPmetageLP28_FD_184041 | JGI IMG/M metagenome (GOLD analysis project Ga0209535, IMG submission 184041) | Marine viral communities from the Pacific Ocean - LP-28 (SPAdes) (version 2) | ecosystem: Environmental > Aquatic > Marine > Oceanic | place: Pacific Ocean | collected 2009-08-22
GTTGAACAAGGAGACACGATGAATAAACATAAAGCCTGTTTTGAATTACAAAATTTAATGTTTAATTATCAATGTAATCCTAACCCAACAATTAAATTATCAAAAGACTGGAAAGACTTATCACCAAATATGGATATGAATTCATTAACCAAAATTTCTATTGTTTTAACAGATAGTCAAAACCAAGATTTTGAATTGTCTTCGATAAACAAATTTAATGAATTAATATCAAATACAGAAGAAATAAATAGTAACAAAGTTCTTCTATTTAATGAAGACTTAAGGACTAAATTACCTGATGATTCTCAGAATATTACATATACTTATATTAAATCGTATATAATATATACATTATGTAGTCCGACTTTATATAACGGAGACTTTTATAGAAGTCAATCTGATAATTTAAAAAAGTTCGCAAGTAGTATATTAGAGTATATATTATTACAAAACATAGAAAATCCAACTAATCAAGAAATAGAAGATTTTTATTTTGGATTATTTTTCAGAGAAAATCCAAATACAAAAATAGAGAATCTAAAATATGTGATAGAGAATGATGAACTTAAATTTAAGATATTAGCTAATCCTGAAGATATTTATATTGAAGATAAGGACGGATTAACAGATATTGTTGATTATAATGAAGAAATAATAAACAAGTTTATTTCACTCGGTAAAAATCTTACAACTGAAACTCAATTAGAGTATATATATATATCAATACTATGTAGAGCATATCGAACAGCAAAGGTTCAATCTCAAAGGAAGGATGGTCCCGATGAAACAGATAGTTGGTGGTTTTTTGATAAAACAGGTTTTCAAATAATAGTAGACCAAATTGGTAAAAAATTGTCTGTGATAATTAAGAATTTTACGGAAAAAATTCCTGATAATCCCAATTCCTCGATTGATTTAGATCCCAGTTCAGTTAATGGTTCTACGCAGTTAACTACTCCAGATCCAGATACTGTTTCTGGTGCTTCTACTGTTCCAGATGAATCACGGTCAACAGTAGAAACATCAGGAACGAGTGAGAGTGACCAACAACAACAATCATTAGCGAACAGTTCCCTCAGCAGTATTGTTTCTCCTATCACTCCTGATAGATCCGATCTTGGTGGTGGAGGCAAAAAAGGTGGTTCCATTAAAAATAAACAAAAAAGTAAAAGGCGTAGAAAGAAAAACAAAAAGAAAAACAAAAAAATAACCTTTAAAAATGAACTAAAAAAAAAACACTAAAAAAAAGACACTACTGTTCAAAATATGTTAATAATGAATAATTAAATTCATTATTAATTATAATGGTAAAATACTTGGAGGAATCCTATAGAAAAGATTGTAGAAAGAAATTAGTTAATTTTATATACAATTATCTAGTTCAAACAAAATATTCCAATGAAATTCTAGCATTTATGATAAAGGCATGGCATTTTACATTTGCTTATATGACAATATTTGTTTTTTTATTTGCTCCTTTGTGGATGGGAGCTATATTATCGTTTATATTATTGACTTTCTTAGGATTATACATTTATTTAAAAGGATGTTTTATCTCACATTTAGAATATAAATTGTGTAAAAAAGATTTTATTAATATTGTTGATCCATATTTAATTGCTATGGATTACGATATAACAGATGATAATCGATATACCGGAACTATTATTATTGTTATTATATATTTCTGTATAACACTTCCTATTTTATTTTATAGAATTAATAATTTAAAAAATTGAAATAGTATATTTCTATCATTATTATGATAATAATATGATTAAAACTATTGCGACAACACGATTTAATGACGATACTTATAAACAAAACATAAATTATAAAAGAAAAATGGATCATAATGGAGCCTTATACGGCAGTCCTGTTAGAATAAAAGAAAATATTCCATTACATACAGCTATATATGTAATTGAAATGAATAATTCTACAAATGTAATCGAAGGAATTGGAATGATTAAAAATGAAAATATTTTAGACAAACATTATAGAATTTATAATGATATTCCTAGTCTAATAGTGGAACTAGACCAAAATTCCGATGACGAAGAAGACGAGACAAATATGAAACGATTAACACGAATAGAAAGTGGAAACTGTAGAGATTATAATAGTTATGTCTACAAAGGTAGTAAACATATCTCGAGATGCGAAATCAAAGATGAATATTTTATAAAAGTAATTGAGGTATTAGAAAATTGTTGTTTTAAAGGAGCAACACACTGTAAAAGAAGTCAGGGAATAACTCAGTTATCGGATTGGATTTTAGAGAACAAGCATAATGTAGATTTTATAAAAATATTTGATAAAATGTTTAAAACAAAATATAGTAAAAAATAAAAATAATATTAAACTTTTAAATTAATTAAACCTAAGTATTAAATATATACAATATGAGTAATTCAGACGATATGAATTTGAATGTTCAAGATTACGATCAAGAAGATTTATTAACATTATTAAATATTCAAGACAAAGAGCCTATTAATTATGATGACATTGTAAATGCCTCTCAGCCCTATATTGAAAAATATACTTCTGAAGATAATTATGATTTAGCTAACTTTTTTCAACAAGTTCAAAATCAATTGTTAGAAGATATTGATTATGATGAACCTGAAAATATCCAAAAGCAAGAATCATCACAACTAGGAAGTTTATGGCAGAATCAAAATGTTTCTCAACAACAAACAGCTCCTACGCAAGCAGATAGAGTCACTGATAGAAAGCAACAAGTTCAAATATTCAATGAAAATGATAATTTTGTTATGAATCGTAATCAATTAGGTATAAGTAATAATTACCAACTACCTGTAGCTCAAGGCCAACTAAATCCTAATTTAAAAAATACAACTACCCGGGTGATAAATATAGATAGTCAATATAGAGAGAATATATTACCTTATACTTCTAATCCTGACGGACCATCATCAGCTACAAATTTTACTTTAGATCTAAGTGATCCTATTCATAATGCTATTGAAATCAAAGTAACATCGTATCAAATACCATTAACTTGGTATCTGATAGATGGGGATTGGAAAAGTAATAACTGTTTTTATGTTTGTAAAAAGGATACTACTGATTGCTCTATGATTGACATTTCATCGGGTAATTATACACAAGTCGAATTAGTAGATGCTGTTAACGCTTCATTATCAGATGTATCAGGTTTGGACATTTCTTATAATCCAGTTAATGGAAAATCTTTTATTACCAATACTTCCTCAACTGACAGTTATACAATTACTTTTTTTGATCCATATGGAACAAAAAATTGTGGTCATAGCTGTAGATCTACACAAAAATTTAATACAAATTTAGGATGGATTTTAGGATTCAGAGGAAATACTGATATTAGTGATAATGACCCATTATATGGTCAAATGATTTATGATATTTCGGGTAATAATTCTAGAATATACTCAGAATCATTAGTTGATGTATTTGGTTCTAAATATTTTTTATTAATGTTAGATGATTATCAACAGAATCATTTGAACAAGGGATTGGTGGGTATTACACCTTCACAAAAAAATGTAGAAATACCATCTTATTGGAATGCGAATCTTCAACTAGCACTCGATAGTAGTGGAGCAATAGTTTGTACTCCTCCTAATAATCCCGTTGGGTCATCAAGCACCCGGGTTCCAACATTTGTTCAAAATGCTCCCAGACAGTTAACACAAGCCCAACTCTATACTTTAAATTCCACTACTCAAGCTAGAGCACAAACACAACGAAATAGACTGACTGCGCCTACAACTTCTAATGTTCTCGCATTAATTCCATTAAAAGGGGCTAATTCATTAAATGTAGGTAGTGTATTAATAGATGATTTTAATCTAGATGATGCTGAAAGAGTGTATTTTGGACCCGTAGATTTGGAACGATTTAGAGTGAGATTAGTAGATGACCAAGGATATACATTAAATTTAAATGGAAGCAATTGGTCTTTTACTATGGTAGCTACATCATTATACCAATATTAATTATTTATATTCATTTATAATTAATATTAATTTTAATTTGGTTTCACTACTCCACCTCCTCTAGGGTCGGTTAAACATAGAGATATATCGGATATCCATGATTGATCACAATCAAAATGAAATTTTCTAGGATAATTAAAATCACCCACATATCCACCTGATGAATTAAAGTATATATCAGCTTCTTTTTTACTATACGGTAAACATTTAATCCATTGTTTCCATGAACGTTCATTTTTAAGATAACATAAACCTCTATTTGATTGTGTTAGACTTTGAGGATAAAAAATATTGTAAGAAAAGTCTACTTGTAATCCAACATTATTGTTGGAAGAATCTGGATATAATTGATTTGCGGCTGAACTAGGAGGATATTTGAATGTATTAATAGCATTGCCCGAAGGATCAGGATTTGTAGGCCATTGTGGATGATTAATAATGGTTTGACATCCACACATATCCATTTGATAGAGCGTACCAACCCATATGGACTGGTCTCTACGAAAATCAAAATTAATAGGGTCAACTAAATATTTACCAACTGTAACACCTAGTAATTCTTGATAAGACTTTGCTCCAATTAAACATCCTTTTGAATTACCATTAGCTTGACCAGAATTAACATTTTGTCCACTACCAATATAAATATTACCAACATATGTGCCAGTTCTATGCGTCCCTTTTTTCTTAGCATATCTACCTATTCCTCCAATACTAGTATTTTTTTGATAAACACCTGGAGTAGGTTGTTGTGCCAAATTTACACTAGCTTTATATAGTTGTTTTGACGCTTTTCTGGTCAAATACTGTCCTGCGCTTAGCTTTTCATGTGAATTTTCAAAACAATTTCTGTGTGCCATATATATATTATATGGAATTATATTTTTTTTACTTGATTAAAGTTATTCTTCCAATTGTTTAATTTTCATTTCCATTCGTCTTTTTATTTTTTTTTTTAATAATTTTAAATCCACACACATCTTATTTTCATCGTCTTCTAAAATATGTAATTTTTTCTCGATTTCAGTAGCACAATCTCTACAAATAATAAATTTTGTATTATGATAATGAGGAAATTTTTCACAACATTTATCATCCATACAAACACCCTCACCACATCTATTACATTCCTCTTCTATCCAATCTGACTTACATTCATTACATATGTGATCCTCTTTATTAATTAGATAATCCCATTGATTACTCTGATACATAGTTAAACTCATTTTAATTTTAATACTTATACTTATCTCTGTACCGATAAATGAAAATCAATTTTATTTAAAAATGAATTAATTTTCATAAATTTTTAATATAGTTGAAACAATTTTACTTCTCTGAATATCCGTATTGTTAAATGTAATAATACCAATACCATCTTTTTTCATTTTTTCTTCTTCATCATTATAATAAATATTTAATTTAGCAAGTAAGTCACCTAAGCCACTATCTCGTTTGTCGCATTGTTTTAAATCGCCTGTAATAATAACTTTACTATTATCACCTATTCTAGTTAATAACATCATCATCTGATTTGGAGAACAGTTTTGCATTTCATCAGCTATTATATAAGAATTTTTGAAAGTCCGTCCTCTCATAAAACCAAGTGGACTAATTTCAATAGCATTACTTTTCATCATATTTTTAATATTATTTTTTGAATGAAAGTCATTAAATATATCCATAATAGGTCGTGTCCAAGGATCCATTTTTTTATCTAATGTTCCAGGTAAAAATCCGATATCTTCTTCTACAGGAACAACTGGTCTTGTAATAACAATTTTATCAATATCACCATCAACTATTGATTTAATAGCAGATTGACAAGCTAATAATGTTTTGCCTGTTCCAGCAGAACCATTAGCAATAATTAATTTATATTTGTTATCATTTAACATATCAACATAATTTTGTTGAGATAAAGATTTTGGTTCAAATATATTTATTTTTTTGGCTAGTAATTGGGTATTAATAAATTGAGTTTTTTTTGAAAAGGATCTTTGAGGGATGTAGCTAAATGTTGGAAGAATGAAGAAATTAGAAAGTAATAATTTCAATTTCATTAATATTTTCAAATATTATAAATTTAATAATATACTTGATATATATAATGGCTTATACCAGAAGAAATAAAACTAGAAAATCTGTCCCTTGGAAGGGGTGGAGTAAACTCGCTCCTCACGGAGCCGAAAGAACTCGTATGTACAAAAAATGCGGAAAAAAATGCTTTTTAGGAACTAAAACTCGTGGTGACAAACAACACCCTGACTTTCCTATTTGCGCTAAGGGAACATGTAGAATCAATAAAAAGGGATTATGGGCTGCTTATATTAGAGCCAAAGAATGGGGTAACAAGAGAAGCACATATAAAACCAGTAAACCTTCTTTTAAAAGAAGCTATTACACTAGAATCTCAAGAAAGGCCAAAAGAATGCTCGAGAAAAGAGGAAGTCGTGTTGGTCATTAAATAAATTACATTAATATACATTTTTTAAATTATTGTAATTCTTCAAATCGATACCAATATTGATATCGCATATTTGGTATCCCAAACATAATACTATATATAGCTATAAATTGGTAATTGTCGTTTACCCTTGAATGACTATGAAGGGATTTGTTAAAACAATAATTAATCTTTGGATTATTAAATTGACATAAAAGATAATAACCTTTATTATCTCGTATCTTTCTTAATTCTTCATTATAATATTTTAAATAATAACTTATTTGTTTATCATAAAGTTCACTTGTATTTTTATAAAAATGGTTTATCATAAAAGTATTAATTTTATTTAACATTTTATTTAATTGTTTAATTTCATCAATTACTGTTATCTTATAAATATCATACCAATACATATTCCATATTTCATTTAATAACACAGTTGGTAATGTATCCATATATTATATTAATTTATCATTTTAATTTAAAATTGAAAACTATTTAATATTAATTTAATTAAATAAATTAAGAAATGGCAAGTCATATTGAACGATTATTTGTGAACTCTCATACAGAAAGACAATCAGGATGGATAAAAACAACTACATCCGATAATAAAATGTATCGGAATATTAAAATTGGAAATATAATTAATTGTAACGACGAGATAATAAGAGACAATACAACTATGTTAAAAATAGAATCTTCTTTAGCAATATATAATGTGACACCGTCCAGATTAGAACAAGTTGAAAATAAATACGAACATTATGTAACTTTATGTTTAATTGAAGAAGAATATATGAAACTTATCAATGGAATTATGAATAAATAAAAAATTTATAAAAATAGAGTATTATTTTGAATATTGTAGGTAGGTGTGTGATAAGAATAACACAATATATATTATATTTTTTCAGATATTCATTACAATATTATGTGTATAATGAAGTTCGTCATTCCATATAATAGTACATTTATGTATTAGAAAGTAAAATTATATTTGTTTATTTATGTTTATTTATGTTTGCCATTACCTTTTGTGGGGATTTGTTGACTTTTAGTTCCTGTGCGTCATGGTTTGATATATTTTTTAGCACCATATTCAGTTTGCTTTCTATAACCACTAATTTTATCATTGCGTCGATAAGAATCATATTTTGTAGTTTCGTTATTATCGTCAATAAAGTCGGAAATATCTAGTTTGCGTCCATTTGAATATAGAGGTTCCATTGTGTTATGTTTGAATAATTAATATATATATAATTAAAATCAATTTTATATTATAAAAAATAAATATAAAATTGATTAGAAAAAGAAGATAAAATAAAAACTATATGAGTAAGTAATGAGATTTGAAATATCTGACAACAAGAAACGAGACCAGTTTATCTATATCTTCAATTATTTGAAGAATTTTACAGATAAACTATGTTTAAATCTATCCGAAGATAAATTATACATTCAGGGTATGGATAATAGTCATATTTGTATATATGAATTGTTCTTAGTTAACACCTGGTTCGATGTATGGGATGTTCAGGAAAGTAAAACATATGGTGTTTCATTGCCTATATTTAATAAAATACTACATATTTGTTCTGAAAAACAAAAAATTATTATTACTAGTGAAACCAATGACAAGTTAGACATCGAGTTTATAAGTGAAGAGAAAGGTGAATTCAACAAATATTTTGCTATGCCTTTATTTGACATAGACATTGAAATGATGTCTATTCCTGACCAAGAATATGATGTCGATATGGAAATGGAATCAAAAAAATTTAAATCTCTAATTGATGAATTAACTAATTTCAATGACACTCTTAGTTTAGTGTGTAGTGAAGAAGAAGTATTACTAGAATCAGAGTCAGAAGAAGGAAAAATGAAGGTTGTTATTAATATTGACGACATTGATTTATTAGCTGTTGTAGAGGATAAGACTATTGAAGTATCTTTTGGAATAAAATACATTTCACAAATGTGTCAATTTTATAAGTTAGCTCCCAATTGTGCTATCCATATAAGTGAGGGAATTCCATTGTTATTTAAATATGACTTAGGAGATGAATGTCTTATGAGATTCTATCTAGCGCCTAAGATTGTTGATTAACTTAATAAAGAGAACTAAAAATAAAGCACTAAAAAAGAAAAAAGGGGTTTTGACAAAAAATGATTTTTTAATTAAAATTGAAATTAAATAACTCCATCAATCATAAGTAATTTAACAAAATATGACAGTATTAGCAGAAACTTTGTTGCTTGTAGGCTTCTTTATATTGGTAATGGTTAGGGAAATGTATAGATTATCACATGATGATTAAAAAAGAAAAAAAAAAGAAAAATATTAAGTGAATCTACTTTCATTTTTTATTAACCGAAATTTTAAAAAAATTGATATTATTTAGTTTAAGTCTTTTTATATATTAACCAAAAATATGATCAAGGCAGTTATAGCTTCTCATTGTTCAGACAGACTCTCTAGTGGAACCATGACATTTCTATATCATACTCTTAAAACGGATATTAGAAAGAAAAAGAAGGAAATTAATCCATTAGTTATCACACAACCCAAAACTATTAAACCATCGACATCTGTAAATAAGGACTTATGGATTCTAGCATAGAATAAACAAAAATTATATAAACAATAGTTAATTAATTATAAATATGAATATAGAATTGGCTAAGGAGGCAATAAAAAAGGCAGATGCTGTATGTTTCGATGTAGATAGTACTGTAATTACAGAAGAAGGTATTGATGTTCTTGCGACATCATTAGGTGTAGGAGATGCTGTATCTAAGTTAACAGCATCAGCTATGGGAGGAACAACATTATTTCAAAACGCATTAAAAGCAAGACTGGATTTAATTAAACCTAGTATTGAAAATCTTGAAAATATTCAAAAAGAACACCCACTACAATTTACCCCTAGATTAGAAGAATTAATTGAAATTTTACATAAAAAAGGAAAAAATATTTATTTAGTATCAGGAGGATTTCGACAAATGATCAATCCTATTGCTTTACAGTTAGGAATTTCCGTTAGTAATATCTATGCTAATAATTTATTTTTTACTGAAGATGGTGAATATGACGGATTCGACATTAATGAACCAACTTCAAAAGATGGTGGAAAATCAAAAGTAGTTCAAGAGTTAATAGATAAATATGATTACAAATGTGTAATCATGATAGGAGATGGAGCTACAGATATGCAGGCAAGACCTCCAGCAAAAGCCTTTATTGGATATGGGGGTATTATTGAGAGGGAAAAAGTTAAGAATGGAGCAGACTGGTTTATAAAAGATTTTAATGAAATTTTATCAATTTTATAAATAATTCTTTCAAAAAAAAAAATTGATTCACTTTTTAGTTTACTTTCTATTCTATCTTTCTAGTTATACCAACTATTTTTAAAATTAAAATTATGATTTCTATTGTTTCCATCATCATATTCTTATTGTATATTTGTAATTCATATGCGATTCGTAATGTTATCATTGTATTAGGTTCTCATGATGATAACATTCTTAATGAACGAGTTGATTCTACAATAAATTATATTATTAACAATTCAGATGATCAGTCTACTCTATATTTGAGTGGAGGGGTTAAAGAAGCTTTCGACAATGACTATTCAGAGTCAGAATCTGAAGCTTTCAAAATGAACAAAATATTCTCATCTAATTATGATGTTGAAATCGTTCAGGACCAACTCGCCAAAAATACCGCCGAGAATTTCGCCTATTTAAAACAATGGATTTATGCGAATTTCTCTCTTGATTCTCTTCCTAATGTGATTGTTTCTACATCTGATTTTCATAAAGACAGAGCTGAGCTTATATTTAATGGAATATTTCCAGAAATCCAACCTGTTTGGAATTTAAGTATTAGTAAATGTGTATCATGTTGGAATGATGAACATATTCACATTAAAAATGTACAAAATGATATTCTTAAAACCCATTATATTAGGGATATGTAATCGTATTTATACCACGAGAACACTAGCTTTAAAAACAAAAAAACAAAATAGAACCACCGGATGAAGACTGGCCTTGGGGAATACCTATAAATCCCCTTCAGTAGTATAATATCTTTAAAAGATATTTAAAAGTATATACATATATCAATTAATGACAGAGAATAAGATAATTGAGGAATCACCAAAAGAAATGAAAGAAACAATAGTGAAAGAAAAGAAAGAAAAGAAAGAAAAGAAACAAGTAGCTTCAAAAGCAAAAAAAGAAAAGAAAGAAACAACTTCCAAAGAAAAGAAAGAAACAACTTCCAAAGAAAAGAAAGAAACAATTTCAAAAAAAAGTGAAGAAACTAGTTCAAAAGAAAATAATTACGATGTAAATATGACTTTTTTAGATGACAATCAAGTAAAAGTAGAAGTTAAAAAACAATTTGGTGACGAGGATGAAGATGGAGATGAAGTATTAAAAGAGATTTTAAAACCAAAAATTTCGAATTCCTATCAAGAGGAAATAGATAAGCTAGATGATATGATTAAAATGATTAAAACATTTCCTATTTCAGATGATCCTGAGAAGAAGGACCAGGTTATTGACCAATTAAAAAATACATTAGCTATATTGATGACACAAAGTCAAAATTTAATAAAAGAGATGCAACAAATGTCAAGAAGAAATAGCTATTTTAAGAATAATATAATTTTGGCAGCTTTTATACTAGATAAGTGTAGAAAAGATGTTCCGGAGACAGAGGAAGAATTTGATAATATGTTTAATTAAATAATAATTATGATATAAATTATTTAATTATTATTTTTTAACACCAAGTAACATAAGTACTACATATAAAACTGGAATAATGGATGCGGGAAAACACCATCTACTTTGCCATGTAATTTTATTTTGAACTCTAATGAGAGTGTAAGAACCGATCATAATAAAAGTAAATAGATATTTAATTAAATCTCCTTTCCATAATAATGGAAAGGTAAATATGATGGAAAAATATATAGTTGCCCAAATATTTCTAATAACATCGCTACCGATTATATTACTTTGTCCGATATTCCATTCAATACCTTTATTTTTTATAGGTAAAGAGCACACTAATTCCTTTCTAGTGATATATAGATATAAAATAGATGTTATTACTTCGAATAATACTACAAATATTGTTATATTACTCATAAGTGATTTACTTAATATAGTAATATCAAAAATATAACTCCCGAGTATCATAGCTAAAGCTTGAAGATTTAATACAGGAACTATCATTTTAGAGGCATTATTGTTAATATATCCACATCCTTGGTCAGACCAAATAAAATATTCTAATAACTGCATTTGAGCAACCGCTAAAAAAAATAATCCAATATTTTTATACATATTATTACCTTTGATCAGTAAAATTAATGAAGACAGGGTTCCTATGATATATGCGTTTTTTGATGATTCAATACTCCAACACATTTATATATTATTTAAGGAGAAAAAATGTTACAAACATTTGAGCAATTTCAGTATAACACCAAATTGCCGGTTGTTCGTGAATATTATTAGTAAGTAAATACCCTAAGTAAGGACCTGTTAATAGCATAGCTAATAGCGGTTTAGCTTCTAGTAGGACAATAGCTGGAGCTGCCCACATAAAATAATGAAGACCTATGCTAGGTGTAAACCAGTTTTTTCCTGGAGCTCTTAAACGAACATTCCAAGCTACATGTTTTTCACCTGAAAAAGCGCAAGTAATAGGACCACATAATGGTTCATTGTTAGTATCACATAATTCATCTTCTTTTACGAAAAATAGTCTACTAGCGAGAAGTAATCCAGCATAAAAACATAATTTAAGAATGAAAAAATTGGGTTTCTTTGTGAACGCAAAGAGCCATATATTAAAAAAGAGTGGTTGAAAACATATATGTAAATATCCTAATTGTGTTAAGAACTTATTCCATTTATTATTACATTGATCGATCACCTTATATTGAAAGTATTGAATGATTTCCATTAATGAAAAATAGGCAATACCTATAGCAGCATATGAATTTTTTTGAGCGAAATAAACACCAGACGCTAAACCAGATAATCCTATAATTAAACTCATATTTTCAGAAAAGCACATAGTAAATATAATATAAGTGGCTATAATAAAAAATAAGAAAAAGAAAAATTTTTAAATTTTTTAGTTATACATTAATTTAAGTTATTAGTTCATACAAAATTGTTGTACAGGAGTGATTTCAGAAGATTGATTATAGTTATGCGCGAATGATTCATATTTTTGTAACTGTGATTCCCAGTCTTGTAGTAAATTATAATCTTCAAATTTTTGTAGATAGAAATTCATAACATAAATATTACCATTTGTATGCTTATAATAATTACAATGATAATATCCGCCTGTAAAATCACCGGCATAAATGTAACTAGGTTGGTCCACATTTTTAATAATTTGTAGATTATTAATAGATATAGACATTTGATAATTTGATAAACAACTTACATATTTTTTAGGTTTGTTATTATCAATATAAGAATCTAATTTAGAAATTTGTTCAGGTGTAAGATCAGTATACAGTTCAGAGTTCATAGTTAGGTTTAATTACGAACAAAGTAAGTAAAACATTTCAATTTTTTTTTAAATGGTAAAAAAGGAACTAAAAAAAAGGAACTAATATAATACGATTTACTACATAATGTAGATAAATAAAGTCCACTGAAAAAAGTGAACTGTAAATGATACTTGTAGGTATTTTGATATGTACTTTTTTTCACAGACCTAAATTGGAAAATCGAAAATGGACATCGAAAAAGTATGTCCATTTTCAAATATTGGAAATAGGATTGGAAAAGTTGGTGAAAAAGTGGTTGAGAGCATAAAGGTAAGAAATGAAAAATGAAAAATAATAATTTGTTATTGTAAAAATTTATATATTTGTCGTAAACTATTTAGGAGTAATTTCTTGTTGTATTATATTATGGAAAATACAACAAAAAATACATCAAAATACATCAAAAAATTTATATGTGAAAAATGTGACTTTACTTGCTGTAAAAAAGGAGATTATACTAGACATATTAAGAGCAAAAAACATAATACAACAAATACAACACAAATACAACAACAATTTCATCAATGCGATTGTGGTAAGGTTTATAGTCATAGAGCATCACTTTTTAATCACCAAAAGAAATGCTTTATAAATGAAGATATTATTCAACACAATAGTAATAATTTAAATACTTGTTCTGATATAGACAAAGAATTATTGGTAAAAATGTTATTAAAAAACAGTGATGTTATGGAGAAAATGTTGGAAATAATGCCACAATTAGGAAATACTACCAATAACAATACCAATAGTCATAATACAAATACCTTTAACATAAATATGTTTTTAAATGAGCATTGTAAAAATGCTATGAATTTGACAGATTTTATTCAATCACTTCCTATAACAAATAAGACATATGATGAAACAATACATAATGGATTAACAAATACAATAACGAATATGATGGTGAATGGATTAAATGAACTAGATATATTAGAAAGACCAATACATTGTACTGATACAAAACGAAAAACACTATATGTAAAAGAGGCAGATATTTGGGAAAAGGACGATGAATTGAATAAAATACTACAAGGAATAAAAGGAATAGCTTTAAAACAACGAACTATGATAAATAAGTGGCAAGATGTAAATACTGGATGGGATAAAGACGATGATTTACAAACAAAACTTACGAAATTGGTATTTAATTCAATGACATCTATAGAAGAAGACGATAAGGAGACATGTAAAATTATACGAGCTATAAGCAAAAATGTCTATTTAGATAATGATACGAAAAAAAATTTTATTATTTAGATAATATATAAAATGGGATATACCAAAAAAGTTAATCGTTCGCGTTCAAGAGGAAAAGGTCGTTCACGCAGAGGTGGTGATGAGGAAGAGGGTTTAGCTTATGAGGAGGCTCTTTCATCAATGGAAAAGGGAAGAAGTCATTCTCCTCCTACTGTTGTAAGTCCTGTTTCTAAATCTGTTTATAACTCTGTTTCTAGACCTATACAAACAAAGTCCACATATAATCCTAAGGGTGATGAAATGGTTGGCGGAAAGAGAAGAAGAGGAAAGAAGTCAAAGAAGCATTTTAGAAAAGGAAGTGCTTCTAAGACTAGAAAAGGAAGAAAAGATTTTGTAACACATAAAGGAGATAAAGATTATAACAGAAGAGGTCACAGACAACATAAACCAAAGAAAAGTAGAAAATCTTTATTTGCTCAATTATTTGGAATTTAAAGTTAAAGGAGAGATAATATTATAAAATATAAGAATAATGTGGTATTGTTATATTTTACGAAATAAATTAGAGCAATTTAAAAATAATACTTATAATGGGTCAACAAATAATCCAATGAGAAGATTAAGACAACATAATGAGGAGATTAAGGGAGGTGCGAGAGCTACTCATGGAAAAGGTGGTGCTTGGGAAATATGTGCTATGTTATCGGGATTTCCAGATCATATAAATGCTTTATCGTGTGAATGGAGAATGAAATGTCCATCAGGTAGACCAGGAAAAAGAGAAGGTAAATATCAAGGTGTGAAAGGAAGAGTGAGTTCATTGAACGAGATACTTCCGTTAGAGAGATGGACTGGGAAATGTATAGTTGATAATATGGATTTTAAATTAAAACTACATATTTTGAGAGATGTAGTGGGATATTTGGATATGAATAAAGTGCCAGAGAATATAACAGTTGAGATTGTTGATACAATCGATAAATCCTGTATTGATTTGGAGAGAGAAATGTATTAAAAAAGAATCAAAAAAATAAAATTGAAGTGTTTTTTGGCGACTAAGTAGATTCATATTTAAGATCAAGTTGTAAGAATGAATTCTGAACACCAAGCTTTATTTAATCGCATTACCAAGGAGCTCGATGAGCAAGTTGGTGAAGAGTTTATCAAGTCCACCAAGACTGAAAAAGGAAATACACAGGTAAGTGAGAGAGTTGTAATTGAGAAGATTCGAGTGATTTTGACTGGTATGGAGTTGAGCTTTGAGGAAGCGGGTAGCCAACAATCGAAGGATTTTCGAAATGTTGGAGGAATTGGATTGAATATTGAGATAAAAAAGACGGACAATCCAGTGGTTTATTTCAATGATACTTGTCCCAATAAGGATATTTGGTATATTATATTCTTTACAGGGAAGGAATATAAGAGAAAGCCAGAGAATAATATACCCGCAAAGCTTCTTTACATCAATGGAGAGGAATTTATCAAAGATTCTCCGTGGTTGGGTGAGTATATTCAAGAAATTACGGCACTGAAGGATAAGTATGCGCGGGGAGCGGCGAAGAAGCAGTTAGCGGGTATTATGGAGGTATATCCTAGACCAACATTCAAAGGGAATATAAGTAGATTTTTGAGAGTGAGTGAAGATGTAGAGGAAGAACCCGATACCAAAAATGACGAAGAAGTGGCTATTGAAGCCTTATTGGGATTAGGAGTGGGAAATTAATTTTGTAATCTTTAAATAAAAAAGTTTTTTTATTCATAATTCATTAATTTATATAATTTTTAATTAATGAGTTTGCTAACAATTTGTGTAATGAGTGGTGGAGGAACAGCATTACCAATTTGTTTAATTTTATCTTTTGTAGACCCATAAAGTTTAAAATCTGCGGGGAATCCTTGAATTTGCTTAAGTTCGTCTGGTAAAATACATCTAATATAGTAACCATTTTTATTTTGAAGAGGAACAAATAATCTGGGTTGATGATCATATGAACATATAATTGTTTTGCTGGGATTTCTAATATCAATAATTTCAGCATGAATAGCTGAATCACGCTTTGAGAATGAAAGCATATTAGGATGGACTTTACCATCATATTCTTGATTTCGGGTTTTGGCTTTTAATCGTAAGTAGGGATGAACATCTTGTGGGATTTCATTATCATTATTATTTAAATTTTTAAGAATACATTCGGGTGGAATAGATGTCATATCAAAGTCATCTGGTTCAATTTTAATAGCTCCTTTCATATCAAATTGAATAATATTTTGAAGATTGGGTAAATTAGTTTTACCATTATTCAAAGGTTCAGGGAATGTGTATGTTTGATTTAAATCTTTTCTGATTCCAACATATACTAATCGTTTACGAAGTTGAGGGACACCGTATTTAACAGTATGGCACACTTGATAAGTGACATTATAACCGATATCATCAAATTCTTTGACAATAACATCAATATAATTTTCTCCAGTTGCTGTTTTTCTACTGAGTAATCCATCAACATTTTCCCCAATAATGTATTTTGGTTTAACTAATCTACATACCCGAGCAAATTCACGGAATAAAGTGTTGCGTGGGTCGTCAGGTAATTTTTTACCCCCATTTGAAAATCCTTGACAAGGATGCCCCGCAAAGATCACATCAATTTTATCTTTATATTCAGAGAATATTTCATCAGGAATAACCTGAATATTAATCTTGTCCTTGGGTTTTTTTTGTGTAGGGTCTTGAATAAGGATAGAATCTGGAAAATTTTCTAGATGTGAATTGACAGCAGCTTTATCAAATTCATTAAACGCAATAATATCAAATCCAGCTTCCTGGATACCTAGAGAATCACCTCCCATTCCTGAAAATAAACTGATAGCTGTAGGTTTTGAACTCATCTTAATTATAATATTGAATATGTTTTAATATATTTAACATATTCAATTTTTAATTTAATTCAATAATGTTAAGATTTTGAGAATGTATTGTAGAATTAACATATTTATCATAAAAATAATCATACAAGAGTTTATTTTCTTTAATGAGTTTCTCTCTTTTATTAATTTCTTGTCTAACATTTTCATTGGAAATAGAATTATTATTCCAATATTCAAAGGAGAATGGATTAACGATTTTCCGTTTAGATTCTTGTAACTGATTTTTGATCAATATTATACTAAATTCTATGGCTTTGATATCAATATCGTATCCAATATATTTGAGATATAAATAGTCATTGAGGTCAAATATAAGTTTATAATTGATAGGAAGTTCACTTTTATGTATTTTTCTCAATTTTTTAAGCAATGAGACAGGTAGGAATTGTTTAATAGTATAAATCATATCATATGGCATACGATTAAGTTGTCGAATAATAATATCTTCATCAATCATAATTAGTAAAAAAAAGTATTTTTAAACTAAAATATAGTGATAATATAGAACATTAAAAAAGGGTTTTAATTAAAAGTTAAAGATCCTATCTACAAAAGAGATGTTCTTACATCCATCCAAATATTACCCAACATATTTCTACCCAATACAACAATTTCACCATTCTCTTTCACAATTCCCTTTCCTTCCCAAAACTTATCTTTCACTTTTTCCTCACTACAACGCATAGCTGGATGAATAAGGATCTTTGAAGTTGTACCCAAAAGAACTATTTTCACATTTTCATCATTTTCCACCTTATACATACAAATTTTCCTTTGAACTTCAACGCTTCTCCTCGTCCATATTTCAATCTCTTCTTTATTTAATTTTTTCCCCTGTTTCCCTTTTCCTCCTCTCTTTTTCACTTCATTCCCTTCCATCATTCCAAACTCTCCTTCTTCTTCAAATTTCTTACCATACTCTTCAAACTCCAACTTTCTTTCACCTTCCAACACCTTACTAATCTCAATATACTTACTCCCATGGAAAGCATTCTCACCGGAACTATAATGGCGACCGTCCACCGTAACTTTTCCCTTATAAAAGTTACTCAACTCACGACCTTCCTTCTTTCTTCCAAAGAATGTAAACATCTTTTCAAAAATGTATGACGACTTTTATTTTATTCATATGGATAAAAGTATTTGAAAAAAAACTTCAATTTTTTTTCACATTAAAAAAGGAACTAAAAAAAGAGAACTTTATAAGAAATAAATGTAAATTATTCTAAGAAAACTTGTGGACCATTTTCATTTTGGGGGTATAGATTCCACAATGTTGTATATAAAAGATATGTTTCTTCTTTATTAAATTTTTGATATACTGAATAAGGTAACAGTTTTTTATTATTCCATCTAATTTGTTTAATATTATCATTTGCGTCTAGATGATAATTTTTTTCCACATCAATACAAAATCCTCCTTCCACCCTATCTAGTTTATAAATAGGTTTCCAATCATCTGGTTTATTTTGATTATAATAATCACATACATTTTTATAGCTAATATTATCCATTGTAACTCGAATGTAACCTGATTTAAACTCGTCCATATTATATAATAATTACTATAATATGAATAATAATTACTTCAATTTTAAATAGATAATTGAATAATATTAAATAAATAATTAGATATATACTAATGAATTGTTTCGAATTGTTTGCTGGGTGTGGTGGATTAGGGTATGGATTTCATAAGGAAGGTTTTAATATAGTAGCGTGTAATGAATTGGATGGTAGTATAGCTGAAACATATAAAGAAAATTTTGATAATACAAAGGTTATTGTGGGGGATATAACCAAAGGTTCAATAAAAAAGGAAGTATATGATAATTTTAAAGATAAGAAGTGTGATATTATTCTAGGAGGTCCCCCATGTGTGGCATATTCAATGTCAGGTCATCGTAATTCACGAGATCCTAGAGGTCAATTATTCAAAGAATATATAGAAATTGTTAAAAAATTGAAACCAAAGGTATTTGTTATGGAGAATGTGAAAGGTATATTGACAATATTACACGATAAACCGAAATTATCAAAAAAGGAGAGAGAAATAGCTGATAAATATTATGAATTAGAGGCTGAAAAGATAAATATAATAGCCAAGAAAAAGGTATTATCGTCAAAAAATGAGGAAGATATTGAAGGATACGCTGATATAGTAAATACAAATAATACTGACTTGAAGGATGTAAATAGAAAAATAAAATTAATGGATAAAGAGGTTCATATATTTAGAATGAAAGTAACGGATATAATAAAAAATACATTTCAAGAGATGGGGTATAATGTAGATATGAAATTATTAAATTCCGCAGACTACGGAGTTCCTCAAAAGAGAGAGAGAGTAATATTTATTGGGACAAGGAAAGATATAAAAAAGGAGATATCATTTCCAGTAGCTACACATAATAAAGAAGGGAGTGATGGTAAGAATAAATGGGTAAGTGTAAGAGAGGCAATAGATGATTTAAAGGAGAAGAAAGAGGATGTGGATACTCTTCAACATATATTTACAGTTCATAGTTCTGATTTTGTTGAAAAGATAAAGAATACGCCTATAGGAAAGAGTGTAAATCCCAAATATACAGAGGCATTTTATAGATGTAATCCTGATGAGCCATCAAATACAGTAAAAGAGAATCACGGTGGTGTTTTTGTTCATTATGAGAAGAATAGAGTAATGACGCCTAGAGAATTAGCTAGACTTCAAAGTTTTCCAGACGATTTCAAGTTTAAGGGGAGAAAAACAAAGATGTTAGTTCAATTAGGAAATGCGGTTCCTTGTGGACTGTCTCAAGCGATTGCGAAAGAGATAAAAAAAATAGTTTCCTAGATATAATGTAGATATAATGTAGATATAATGTAGATATATATATAATGAATTGTGTATTATATAAATATCTAATAGAGCATTGGATCGCTATAAAGATATTTTAATCATAAAAATGATGCAAAAAGACCGATAATGACATCTAATGCTAAGAATTTCCACGCAACCTCTTTATGTTTCAAGATAGCATTATAAGCAAATAAGAAATATAGTAGGGAATGTAGAGGACGAAGACAATTCCACCAGATTTTACCCCCAGCTTCAAAACCAGAGGGTCTAGAGCCGGTAATATATATATAAGAAAAGCCAAAAGCAGGCAATAAGGCTAGATAACCTAAATAAGGGAGATACTTAACATTGATATATTTGGCTAGAACGGTAAAAAAGAGTCTTGAACCAATACATCCAAATATAAAGAGAAGAAATCTAGAATTGATAGATAGCATTTATAATAATATTATATAAAAATATTATTATGAGCTGTTAAAAGTGAACTAATATAAATATTTTTTATATTTCTCCACTGTTATGATATTTTTTCCACGATATTGGTATGACTTTTGTCCCACCATCATATGGTAAAGCATATTTCTCGTCTATTAGCCATTTATTTAAATGAATTTGATCCAAATATATATCACATAATACCCTTCCATATTTCTCTGTTTTAATATTTTCCAATCTTATCTCCTTACCCATTATCTTTTCACTTAAAGCATCTCTTGCCAATGTAGCGATTTCTTTTTCATCTTCATCTTTTGTTCTCATCTCTGGAGTATCTATTCCATTTAATCTAACTGAAAACTTATAAATAGGTGAATTATATAATCCTGGAACTTTGGATGCTATGGTAATCGTATCTCCATCATAAACTTTGATTACTTTACCCGTTTTTAATGGAGGAATAAATAAAGGTAAATCTTTTGGATTTAAATTATCGGGTATTTTCTCTCTATAGCAACAACAAAATATACTTGTCAACATTATTAGTTATAATACATTACATAATGATTAACAGAATTCAATTTTATAATAATATTATATGAAAATATAATTATGAGCTGTTAAAAGTGAACTAAAAATAAAGAACCTTATTTTGTCTTTTTTTTACTCTTTTTATTCTTTTTGTCTTTTTTTTACTCTTTTTACTCGTTTTAGTTTTTTTATAATTCTTCTTTTTATTTCTTTTCGTTTTTCGATTATATCCACCCATTTTATAACTGTCATGTCTATTCAAACTTCTATTAGTTCTATCATCTATATATGGTGTAACAGAACATGTTAAATCAACAATAATTAAATTATTAATATCTCTTGTTTCACCTATATAATTCAAAATTTCTAATAAGGTTACTTCTTGTTCTTCGTCCCTAGAAGTTCTACGGATCATTTCTTGAATTAAATCCTTATATGGTGGTTCCGTTAATAATGTTATAGAATCATAAAATGGAGAAGGTGAGCTAATTCTCTCTCTTGGATAAACTGTATATGTTTTATTGACAATAGACTCTCCCATATTAACTGATGTAATTTTATACGCTCTATTAGTTTGTCGGGTATATGCTAATCTATCGACAGATGGTTGAATGGCTTTTCTAGCTCCATCATTAATTTCGGTATCAGAAAATTTTAATATTTCTTGAATCAATATACTACCATAATCCATATCTGTAATTTGTTCATCATCTATAGCTGTTAAAATATTAGAAGCAATTTGACCAGCATTAGCGGAATCTAAATAATTACACACACCCGATGTAACAGCATTAATTTTTTTAATATTCGTAGGAGATGTAAATTGTTTAAGTTTTTTGCTAGGATATCCTCCATGTGTTGTAATAAGTAAAACACTAGGAGATTCAACCGAATCATCACTTTTAATTGACTCTAAATCATCATCAGCTGGTGGAAGAGATGTGGATTGATTACCACCTCCACCTCTATAATTATAGTGTATTGACATAATATATATTATATAAATAGTAAAATATATTATGGAGATTTATTTATTACGAGCTGTAAAAAGTGAACTAAAAATAAAGAACTTATTTCTTATTTCCAATTCTTAGAGGAATAGATGTTTTTTTACTGGTTCCATTTCTTAGATGTATAGAATTGGTTTTATTTGCTTCAGTAATATAATGGTTATTTTTATTCATTTGTCCTATTTTATCGGATAAAAACTCTCTTGCTTGAGGGTTATTGTAATTATTATAGAACATAGCAATAATATTTTGTGGGTGTAATGATTCCACAGGAGTATTATTTGCCATAATGACCTCGTGTTTATCCATTAGAATGTTGTATAAGACTCTTTTATCATTTTTAATTTTTTCAATACCATATACTTCATTAATCAAATTTTTAGCTTCAATAAGATTGTTTTTATAAAGGATTTTATGGTCACCAGAGCAAATAATATCGCTAGATGGACTATTAGAAGAAAAACAGTTCTTTTTAATTTTAATTAAATAGTCATCAGTATGAATGCTTTGGGTAATATGATTGATAGTTCTATTATTAATAGTATGTTTTCTGGTATTGATTTTTTCAATATTAATGATACCTTGGTCACATAAGATTTGTGTTCCTTTGGATAAACATATATTTGAAATAGCATTAAGTAATGCGAAAGAAGAAATACTACCACTTGATGGAGAATTAACATAATTTCCAAAAGCGAATAAATGTAATTTACTTGAACAAAAAGCTAGTTTAAATTGTAAATCATTCAAGGTTCCAGACAGTTTACTATCTAGTTCAACTTGAATTAGGTTTTGATTATCTTTGGTGAGTTTTATACTGTCATTCGTTTGAGTGGGACTATCTTTACTGATAATAGCGTTTAAAAGGTTCACATCTGGATTATTAAAAAATACGATTCCTGAAGGCGCGCTTTTGGTACTTCCGATGGGTTGTTGAGATTGAATAGAGTTTAAAGCGGCTACAAATGAAATATATTTAGTCTGAGGACTATCGATAGTAGATAAAGTTACAAAAAGGTCATCGCCAGAGGAGGTTGTTAGGAATGAATTCATATCACTTTTTGTAATATAACTAATATTGTCGATTTGTTTATTTTTCCAGTCAGCAACCACTCCATTATAGCCTTGACTGCCTTGATCTTCTCCAAGACCAGGTGGATCAGGTATGTAAATCTTAACTCCTTCTGGGTTGAAAAAGGAACTTTCTTGTCGGTTATTTGAAAAACTCTGTATAAGTTCCAATTCTGTCTTATTAGCATTATAACCAATAGCATATATCATTGGATATTGTCCGGGAGCGTCTCCTGTTAGTGTTCCAGTAGCAGCTATATACCACACATCTGTTCCATTGGCCGCGGCACAACTACTAGTATATTTTATATTAGAAGAAGCCCAACCCGTCGCAGTCGATGGAGACTGTGGGTTTAAGCTTTGTTCAGGCAATGGAAAATCAAGAGTTTTCCATTCATTACCATAAATATCTAATTCCCTAATATGAACACTCTGTGTTGCGTTGGAATCATTCTCTATTTGATATATAACTAAACATTTATAACTATTATCATTTTGACCCTGACCCTGACCCTGACCCTGACCCTGACCCTGACCCTGACCCTGACCCTGACCCTGACCCTGACCCTGACCCTGACCTTGATTCACAATAGTAGTTATATCTACTACTGTTATTTCTGTA
>Ga0209535_1000687_pt1 | contig 23659 bp, 25 predicted proteins | sample LinPmetageLP28_FD_184041 | JGI IMG/M metagenome (GOLD analysis project Ga0209535, IMG submission 184041) | Marine viral communities from the Pacific Ocean - LP-28 (SPAdes) (version 2) | ecosystem: Environmental > Aquatic > Marine > Oceanic | place: Pacific Ocean | collected 2009-08-22
ATAAAGCTGCTAAAACAGCAGTATCAGGAGCCTTTACTGCAACTAGTGCATCAATTGCATCAGATATTGCAGGTATAAGCACTACATTTACTGTAGCAGGTACAACAGGTACACCTGACGATATTGATTCTGGAGATACACTATCAATACTGGGTACAGCAAATGAAATTGAAACAGCTGTTACAGCCAATACGATTACAGTTGGTTTACCAGACAATGTAACGATTGGAGGGAAGTTAACAGTAACAGGTGACTTAACGGTAACAGGTAATACAATTGAACAACAAGTTACCAACTTGAATGTAGAAGATCAATTTATACTTCTTAACTCAGGTAGTGCAGCAGCAGATGCCGGGTTCGTAGTTAATGGTCAAGGAGCAGCAATTGGATGGGATGAATCAGAAAATAGATTTGCTTTAGACTTTGCAGGAGCTACTTGGAACCAAACAGCAATCGGATCAGATGCCTTCATTGCAGCAGTTGTAACATCAGAAGATGCTAACTACGCTAAAGTAGGTAACATTAGATTAGATAACGAAGATATCTACATATATTCATAATTAAATGTTTAAAAGGTTATTAATGGCAATAAAAGGTAAAAGAAACATAGGAAGAGGAGAAACTACTAAATCAACCTCCTCTTCTATATTCTTAAAATCAGAAGCACTCTTTATCGGGCAAAAACTTCAACAAGCTAATTTCAAAGGAGAAGAGTTTGAAACTTATCAACAGATAATGTTTAAGTTAAAAAGTATTGTAGATAAGGGATAAGTCCTTATATTTATATTAAAGCTAATTATCGGCCTTGAAAGAGGGAGTGGGCTCATTGAGTAACCAACCGTAAATAGGAGTAACATGCCAAATTGGAAAAAAGTAATTGTTAGTGGATCAGCCGCTAATCTATCAAATCTAGTAGTAAGCCAATCTATAACTGCATCTGCATTTAGTGGAGATGGTTCAGCCTTGACAGGTATTAATGCTTCCATAGTTAGCTCTTCAACAGTAGCCGATACATTTACTTCTGCAACTACACATTCAGTATCACATACATTAGGTACAAAAGACTTAATAGTCAATGTATACGATAATAGTGACGATGTATTTGTACCAGCTAGAATAAATACTCCAGACACTTCAACAGTAGTACTATACATGGACCCAGCAACTACTGGTAGAGTAGTTATAGGTAAATCTGGACATATAGTATCAGGATCAACTTCTTTTTCTAGTATTACAGGATTACCTTCATTAATAAGTGGTTCAGCTCAATTAGCAGCTAATATATCTGGTTCTATAACAGCAATCAGCTCTTCAGTCTCTAATAGGATATCACTATTAAATGTAAGTGCTTCAGCGATAAATGGGATAACATCAACTGCTGTAGTACCACCAGCATCTGTAACAGGATCAATCGATTTTGATCCAATAGCTACCACTAATGACACTGCTGCAGGAACAGTTCGTCTAACCGGTTTCGGGACTAATGGTGAATATGGATATCTTGCTACCTTTTTATCTTCCAGCGGTGTAGCAGCTGGCACTGATATTTTTATTGCTGGTACAGGAAATAGTGGTGGAGTAGGAACATTTCGTTTCCATTCTATAGTATTTGGAAGTAACCTCAATAGAATTGATTTTGATGCATACCGTAATGATGGACAACCTACTACTACTGGTGATGTCTTTGCTTCAAATGCTAATAATGCAATTCTGGCTACTGCTGCATTTCAAAATGAAGTTACTGCTAATTCATCACAATCTGTACACTACAATAGTTCAGTTGTTCCCGCAACACTAACACTTGGTAGTAACACGACTGTTTCTGGATCCTTAACTGTAGGAACTACAAATATAACTGCAGCTAATATATCAGGATCATTTAATTCGGTTAGTTCTAGTATAGCTACTGAGTTAAATAATGCTACCGGATCAGTATCATTAAATACAAGAGATAGTTCAACATTTGCATTTTGGCAAGGTTCTCAAGCACAGTATGATGCATTAGGATCGTATGATAGTAACGTTATATACTTTACTACATAATGGCTATCTATATTGGCAATACTGCAATTTCTAAAGTATTCAAAGGAAGTACTGATATATCAAAAGTACTAAAAGGTGCAACTACCATATACGAATCATCATACAATGTTGATATTGATTACCTATCAATAGCAGGAGGAGGAGCCGGAGGAGGTGGTGGACGATATTGGAACGGTGGTGGAGGTGGAGGAGCCGGAGGAATGCTCACCTCAACTTTTAGTTCAGTAGCATCTAGTACTGTTATTACTTGTACCGTAGGAGGTGGAGGTAGTGGACAACAAACAGGTGGTAATAGTGGAACTAACTCATCAATATCAGCAACAGGAATATCAACAGTTACATGTACCGGTGGCGGTGGCGGCGGAGCAGAAGCAGGCGGTCAAGTAGCTAAAAGCGGTGGATCAGGTGGTGGTGATTGTTGGAATACTGCAGATGTAAGTAACGGACTTAGACTAGGAGGATCAGGAACATCAGGTCAAGGTAATGACGGTGGTAGTGTATATACTAGTTTCTCTACTGTTGGTGGAGCTGGAGGTGGTGGTAAAGGATCAGCTGGAGAAGATTTACCTTCTGGTGATTATAGAGGAACTAATGGAGGTTCTGGAGGAGCATCCTCAATAACAGGAACAAGTGTTACTTACGCTGGTGGCGGTGGAGGAGGAACCTATGCAGGTAACTCTGGTAATGCCGGATCTGGTGGAACAGGTGGTGGAGGTAACGGAAGTCCTAATGGAGCTGGAGGATCAGGAACAACTAACTTAGGAGCAGGTGGAGGTGGCTCAGGTCATTTATCAAGTGCTCAAAACGGAGGATCAGGAGGATCAGGAGTCATAATTCTAAAAGTACCTACAGCTAATTACTCTGGTACATCAACAGGTTCACCAACAGTAACAACATCAGGAGCAAACACTATAATTAAATTTACAGGAACAGGAACTTATACAGTATAATATGGCTCACTTTGCACAACTTAGCGGAAGTATAGTACAACAAGTCATAGTTGTAGATAATAATGTAATAACTAGTGGTTCTCAAGAAGTAGAACAATTAGGGATAGATTTTTGTAAAAGCATATTTGGTTTAGATACCGAATGGAAACAAACATCATATAATAATGAATTCAGAGGCAGCTTTGCTGGTACAGGATTTACATATAATTCTACATTGAATGCATTTATATCTCCTAAACCTTATACTAGTTGGATCCTAAATACAGGTAGTTACCAATGGGATCCACCAACTCCTATACCTGAACAAATAAACGATGAAAGGTACTACTGGAACGAAGACGAACAAAATTGGGTTTCAGGGAGTATTTAACCTAATTAGACGATATTTATAAAAGACAGCAACAAACGAACAAACTTTATAACTCATGAAAATACAAAAGCCAGTAATATCCCAACCTACAATCACGGATGCAGGTTCACTTACAGGAGCTGGAGCTAACTTAACAGGGTCCTTTCAAGGTGCTATGGATGTAACATCATTTGATGGTACTGCATCAACTACCATTTCTGGATCTTTAGGAGCGAATGCTACATTAATTAGATCACTAACTGCAACAGGAGTTTCAGGGTCATTGGGTGCTAACGGAACTTTAATTAGGTCCTTAACAGCAGCAACAATTTCTGGTTCTAACAATGCAACCAGTGCATCAGTTTCTACTAGACAAACAACAGCAGAAGCATTTAAAACTTCTTTTGATGCTGCAGTAGGTCTTGATTCAGACGATGTAACCATATTAGGGAATCTTACAGTACAAGGCACACAGACATCATTAGATACAGCTACATTAAACGTAGCAGATAAAAACATTACAGTAGCATCTGGATCAGCAGATTCAGCAGCAGCAGACGGAGCTGGTTTAACAGTTGGCGGAGCAGGAGCTACATTTACTTACACTCATTCAGGTACTCAGTGGAATATGAATAAAGCTCTTGATATGGGAGCTAACACAATTACTACTACTGGAGCAATAGCAGGAGCTACATTAAACACCGGACAAGGTGCTAATGAGTTGTATGCAATGAACCAAGATGTACAAACATCAGATGATGTTGAATTTAACGACGTACAGATTGATAGTATTGGTATAGGTACAGCAGCATCTGGAACAACAGGTGAGATAAGAGCTACCGGTGATATAACAGCATTCTATTCTTCTGATGAAAGACTTAAGGAGAACTTTGTTATACTAGATGGAGCTTTAGGCAAAGTCAATCAATTAAACGGATATGAGTTTGATTGGAAAGACGGTATCGAAGACATAGTAAGTAAAAAAGGACATGACATCGGGGTTAAAGCACAAGAAGTACAAGCTGCTTATCCAGAATTGGTTCATGAAAGAGACAATGGGTATTTAGCAGTAGATTACGTTAAACTAACCGCAGTATTAATTCAAGCTGTCAAAGAATTATCTGCAAAAGTAGATGATTTAAGTAAATAGTTCTTATATTAAAGAATGGGTTTAAAGTTACATGTTGATTTGGAAACGAATCGAGGTCCAACTAAAGAGTTGTATGTTAGAATAGATAGTTGGAAAGTTAATATGACGATTAATGAGATTAAGTTCACAACGACGTCATGGATAGATAAGAGTTACGGAGATAGGTTCCTACGTAGATACTATACTGATAATTTAAAACCAGCAATAGGATTAGTAGGAGGTAAGGTTATTTATTACGATACTTCTTCTTCAGATGGAGAGGAATTAGTGATAGATAATTTATACATTGCTCCTATGGTAGTAGAAGAAGATATTACAGAAGATATTTTCGAAGAGAAAATCGTAACTAAAGAAGTTCCATATGTGAGCTTTGATGAAAACGGAGATGAAGTTACTCTTTATAGAACAGTTAATGTACCTGAAAAAGTTAAGGTAGGTACAAAAACAGAGATACAAAAGGTTGTTGATTATACCATAGTTGATAGACTAAGGGAGTTTTCATACGATTACTTAGCAGAAGAACTTGCAAAAGTTTTTCCTAAAGATAAAATAGAAAAAATATATTAAGATGGCAGTACATACTTACGGAACAACAAATTTAAGTTTTAGTTCATTTGATACATGGTCAAACAGTGTATCTAGTGATTCTAATGTTACTATGAATAATGCATTAGGAGATGCTGTACCTTCGAATAGTAACCCGACAGCAGCTAGTGAAATATACAATAATAATTGGTTCTACGGAACCTTACAAGTATCATCAGGTGGATTTGTAGATATAAGTGCCACAGGATATTCAGTTGCAGATAGTACAGGCGAATCACTTAAGAATGTAAACCTAGATGAAAGTAACCTAACACTTACTGCAGATGAAACTGCTGCATATCCTAGAACATTTGTTAGATGGAGAAGAGATAGTTCAAGTGGAGGTGAAATTAGCACTAACAGTACACTAACTATTTCATCAGGTACAGAAACATCTACTACAGTATTTTACGCAGAGTTTACTTAAGAGTTAATTAAAAAGGTTTTTTTTGAATACATATTGGGTTTATGAAAATATACAGGAACGGGTATCTTTCTATAACAAGTTAGATACTCTCTTATTGTTAACTTCCGTCTACTTATGGAAGAAACACCACCCTACTTTTAACACCATTCTTTCTATTGATAAATTAACTTATGAATACCTCCATAACATAAATGCACTGTACCTTTGGGATTCTGTTGAAATATTACCAAAACACGATGCTATTAATAAAGGAGTATTCTGGGCATCAGCAAAGTTAGAAAAATTAAGATTTGTAAAAGGACCAGCTATTATGATGGACCATGATTTCTTAATTTATAAAAACATATCAAAATTTTTAAAAGATAAACCATTCTTTGCCCATGAAGAAAATGGAGACCAGTATTACGATACCGCATGGAATCCATTTATACAACAAGTAAGTCATATTATTAACAGACCTAAACCTCATGCAGTTAATTGCTGCTTTGAATACTTTCCAGATAGTGAATTTACAAACCACTATGCAAAGACCAGTATAGAGTTAATGCAAAAGTTTACTGAATTGAAAGTACCTAACTCTAGATTTTTAGTCTTTTCAGAACAACTACTGTTAAAGCACATGTTAGATTATCATAATATACAATATGATACCTTACTTAATGAAAAATGGAATGCGAAAGGTAAATACTATGAGCAAAGCGATAAAGGTCATATGTCGTTTATTGAAAGCAATACTACCTATAGACATTATTGGATGGACAAACCCTTAATAAGAAATAACAAGGAAGGGTTTAATCTTGAAGGAGAAATCACTATATTAAATAATATACTCAGACGTACTGAAGTAAATTTAGAATATATTAACAATGCTCTTTAACTTAGAATACATAAAACAACACCTCACCAACAATCAACGTAAAGTGGAGGACGAAATAGGTAAAGTACATACCTATTACGACCCTGTACCTTATCGATGGGCACATGGAGCAACTGAATATTCTTTAGGAGATGGACTTCTTATATACTCTGTTATACATTTTATGAGAGCTAAAGTATGTGTTTGTTTAGGGTCCGGAGGAGGATTTGTACCACGTATTATGACTCAAGCTCGACAAGACCTGTATGATGCAGGTATATTTGAAGGGGATAATGGTATGAGCTGGGGGGATATAGGTACAACTTACGTAGTAGATGCAGCTAATGAAATAGGTGGAAAGGTAAATTGGTTAGGTAAAGATTCATTTTTTAGAGAGAAGTTTTGCCCTAGAATTATAAACGATACCACTAAGAATGCTTATTATAACTTTTTTGTAAAAGAGGATATAAAGATAGACTATATACATATTGATGCTGGACATTCATACGAAGACGTAAAACAAGACTTTAATTTATATAGTAAGTTATTATCACCTAATGGAATTATATCACTTCATGATACAGATATTAACTTTTCTAAAAACTATATTATTACTAAAGATATAACTGATCAAAACGACCATCATGAATTTGCTGAAGGACCTTCTAAGTTTATAGAAGAAATATCAGATGAGTGGCAACGTTTTGATTTCTTTAATGAAGGAATACTACCTTCCAAACCAAGTTCAACAGGGTTAACACTAATAAAGCATGCCTAATTTAGTTACAGTAGTGGGAGAGAATACACATATTCTTCCTCATATGTTAAAACATTACGAAAATAAAATAGATAAAGCATACATATGTGTTTACCAACAAGGTAAAAACGACGGTATACTAAACGAAATAGAAGAGTTAGGTATTACACCTTATATGGTGTTTACTGAGGATAAGTACAATTGGAATAGAGTTACAGAAATATACAACTCAGTAAAGGAAACCAAACCTAACGATTGGTGGATAGTTGCTGATGATGATGAACTACAAGTATACCCTGAACCAATTGAGGACATCGTAGATAACTGTGAGAGACATGGATATGACTTTGTAACAGGAGGTTTCTTAGACAGAATAGGTATAGATGGCATATTTCCTGAAGTTACGAGAGAGACTAACATACACGAGTCTTTTCCATTAGCAGGTTTCTTTAGGTACCCAATGTCTGGAGCTTGTCCTAATAAAGCTACCTTAATGAAAGGACATCAAAAAATTTCACCCGGTCAACATTATGCAGTATTTAATGACGGTTCCAATAGTTGGGGTGCAAAACACCCTAAAAGAATGCCAATAGAAGAGGTGTTTACTCAAGTACACCATTTTAAATGGGATAAAACATGTGTGGATAGAATAAAAAAAGTAGCAGATAATAACGAAGTTTATTCTTACTCAGATGAATATAGAGTTATGTACAATGCTATTAAAGATTCCAATTGGAAAATAGATGTAGATAATATTAAGTATTTAGTTGAGGATCTGAAAGAATTTTCTTATATTAGATATAATGACTACCCACACTGGACTACTTTAAAAAATAAAATCGTTACAATATGAGTGCAGACAATTACGAACAGCAGAGATTAATTTTAGAAGAAAGAAAGACTAAAGCAACTGAAAAGATTGCAAGATGCTTAGATGCCTTAACTTTATGGTTTGAAGAAATAGATAAAGACGGGTGGAATGAAAGAGCACAGTTTTATTTATCAGAATTTCAAAAATTAGTACCTGAAAAAGATGAGTCAAAAGAATCATAAGCTTGGCATAATTATTCCCTATAGAGATAGAGCTAATCAGTTATTTGAGTTTAAAAAAGAGATTGATAACCATATAAATTTTGATTATGAGTTAATTGTAGTCGAACAGTTAGGAAATCAAGATTTTAATAGAGGTAAACTACTGAATATAGGCTTTGTTAAGGCAGAGGAATTAGGATGTGATTATGTAGTATTTCACGACGTTGATATGATACCGGTTAATGTTGACTATTCGTATGTCGATAAACCAGTACACCTTATTACGGAGTTAGACTTACCAGAAGGTACTGCTAGGACTTTATTTGATGAGTATTTCGGCGGAGTTACCTTATTTCCATCTAATATCTTTAGGCAAATAAACGGTTATTCTAATGAGTACTGGGGATGGGGTTTTGAAGATGATGATTTACTACTTAGATGTCAAGAGAATCATATAAAATTAGACGAAAAGAAGGTATTACAAAAAGGTAGAGAAGGAGTAGCATTAGAATTTAACGGTAAAGATTCTTTTGTTAAGTGTCCTAACATTATTTCATCATATAGAAACTTTACCATCTTTTGTTCATTTACCATTGACAAGCTAACTATTCAGGACTACGAAATAACCGATGAGATGTCGGTTTTCTCTATACCTGGCTTTGATACTGCATTAAATTACAACTCATTTAGAGACTTTGTATTTCAATTTTGGAAAAAAGACTTAAGTTCCATATCTATACCATCTGATAAGTTTCCTGAAGGAGCTTATAATGTTGCAATTACAATAGACAATATGGCATCTAACTCTAAAGATGAATTTGGTGAGTATGTACCTAATATTAAAATGTTTATTAACGGTAACTATGTAGATCACAGTTTCTTTGATAAGTTAATACCTCTGCAGGAGCAAGACTTTCTTTATTTAGGAGTTGGTAATCCAGAAAGAGATGCTAAACAAAATTGGTTTAACGGCACTATAAGTAGTTTTGCAGTTTACAACGAAGTATTAAATGATGACCTATGTAAACAGATTACAGCCAATATTAATAACAGTTTATTTAAATTTAAAGATTCAGAATTTCTTAGGTTGTATTATGACATGAAGTTTTTAGATGAAAATAGAGTTATTGATTTAACCGGAAACGGTAATGATGGTTATGGAAGTAACATTAACCAAGTCCCAACACAATATAGCACAGAAACCTCTATTCCTATACCATGTAGAAAAGAAGGTAAATACAAAGCATTATCTCATAGTGAAAACGGTTATAAAGATGGTTACTGGGTAAGTTGGAATAGTAGAAAGAATCAAATTAACTATTACTCTAAGTTCTATAAAGATAGGTCTAAATATACAGAAGACGGTATTTCCACTCTACCTAATAACTACAAAATTAGAGATGAGTTTACAAATAATAATTTCCACCATTTAGAAGTTCAGATATGAGTCATAAATTAGGTGTCTGTGTTCCATACAGAAATAGAGAGCTACATATGCATGAGTTCATACCTAAACTAGGTAAGTACTTAAAGGGGCATAATATAGACTTCCAAATATACATTGTTCATCAAGTAGACGATAAGTTATTTAATAGAGGAGCCACTAAAAATATAGGAGCTAAGCATGCGTTTGAAGATGGGTGTGACTACATTGTATGGCATGATATAGACATGATTCCGGAAGATAATGGAGGAGCTGATTATTCTTATCCTAAAGGTGGACCTAGACATATAGCTACTAAGATACAGCAAATGGATTACGAACTAAAGTATCATGAGTATTTTGGTGGAGCTGTACTGTTTACTAAAGAACATGTCGAAGCAACAAATGGTTATTCCAATGACTATTGGGACTGGGGTATGGAGGATGATGATTTATTTTGGAGATGTCATCTAGAAGGTCTAACTAACGATACCTACTTACCAACAACTCTTAAGAATCAAAACTACTTACACTTTAATGGTAAAAATGCATATGCTAAAATACCATACCAAAGAGACTTTAAAGCACTAACTCAAAGATCTCATACTATATCAGCTTTAGTTAGGTGTTACCAACAACCAGATAAAAACGCAGTGTTTTTAATAGGTGATGATGAAAGAAAGTATGTTGAGTATCCGATTATAAGATTACCTGGTTATGACTATGGGTTATCATTTAATAACTCTAGAGCCTTATCTTTTACCTTTTGGAATGTATTCAATAAACACAATTACATGTGGTTAAAGAGGTACGATAAACAATGGAGTTGGGTAACAGCAGTTATTAGTGAAGAAGATCACATGGCTCACTTGTACTTAAATGGTACTGAAGTAGATTCTAAAGTTGGTTTAGGAAGCCCATCACCATTAAGGTTTGACGGTAAGTTAAAAAACTACGGAAGTAACGATTACTATCTAGGTCTATCACCATCTCAACCTGATGATAGTAGTTATAAGTACTTTAAAGGTGATGTAGCATTAGTACGAGGATGGAATAGAGCATTGTCCCCTAAAGAAGTTAAAAATTTACATAGGATATCACCAGATGAAGGATTAGTATTAGATGTTGATTTTAACTACCCTAAGTCACAAGTAGACACTTACAATACAGAAGTTAAACAAGAAGATATAAAAATACCTAATTCTATTATACCTCATAGAGTAGAAGGACGTATGAGATGCTTACCTCATGAAGACGAAGGAATAGTAGATGGAAAGTTTGCTAAAGGAGAAACTACTGCTAGAAATGAAAGACGTTATGTTTTAGAAATGCAAAAAGGTTCTTGGTCCTATAAAGATGACGGTATTAAACAATTAAAATATGAATTAGTAGAGGAAAAGCAATTAACACCATGGGCTAAAATGCTAAATATTAAATTATGAACCCAGCAGAGGTAAAAAAGAAACTTGATAAGGTAGGGTGTGGGTTCTGTTTAGCAAAATGGACTCAAGTTACTCTGCATCTTGGTACCGGTATGACTCACTCTTGTCATCACCCTTCACCTCATAAAATACCTTTAGCAGAACTAAAACGTAACCCTTCTGCGTTACATAATACCCGACATAAAAAGTCTCGTAGAAAGGAAATGCTTGAAGGCAAACGTCCTGATGAATGTAACTACTGCTGGAATGTAGAAGATAATTCTAATTCTTTTTCAGATAGAGTATTTAAATCTACAGAACCATGGTCAATTAGTGATTTCCAGAAAATAAAAGACAGTGATTGGAGAGAAGATTTTAACCCTAGGTATGTTGAAGTTTCATTTGGTAATGCTTGTAACTTTGCATGTGCTTATTGTGGACCTCAATACTCATCTAAATGGGTAGAAGAAATAGAAAAACACGGTGGATATCCTACCGAACATAATTTTAATGCAATAGACCAGATAAAAGAAAGAGGCCATATGCCTTATAAACAATCTGAACATAACCCATATGTAGAAGCATTTTGGGAATGGTGGCCAAGTTTATACCCAGACCTTCATACATTTAGAATGACCGGTGGAGAACCTTTAATGTCAAAAGACGTCTTCAAAGTATTAGAGTACATTAGAGATAACCCAACCATAAACCCAAACCTATCTTTATCAATTAATACGAACCTAGGAGTACCGGATAAATTAGTAGATAGATTTATAGAGATTGCAAAAGATCTTTGTGAAAATAACAAAGTTAGAGAGTTAATAGTATTCACATCAGTAGAAGCTACAGGTTCACAAGCTGAATATAGTAGGTTTGGTTTGAAGTATGATAAATTTTGGGAAAACGTAGATAAAATTCTTACAGTACTACCTAAAGTTACTATTAACATAATGGCAACCTATAATGCTTTATCCGTATTTAGTTACAGTAATTTAATTGATAAGGTTTTTGAATATAAAAAGAAACATGCTAACGGACAAAGGTATTGGACTTCCTCTATACAATTAGACACTGCTTATTTGAGATGGCCAACACACCTATCGGTTAAGATATTAAAACCAGAACAAAAAGAACTGATATTGCAAGCAGCAGAAAAAGCTCTTTACTACGGCATTAAGGAGTTTACAAAGTATAATTATGGGTTTTCTAATGTAGAGATACAGAAGTTAAAGAGACTTTACGATTACGCTATTGGTTTAGACGATTTTAATGTGGATAAATATAGAAAAGACTTTGTTAAGTTTGTAGATGAATATGATAATAGAAGAGGTACAAATTTTTTAGAAACCTTTCCACAATTTCAACAGTTGTATGCTGAAAATAGATAAAGGAGAACCATGGCTGTTTTGGCCTAGTAGTATCTGTGAAACATTCCCTGAAAAACCTGCTAACTTAATACTATCAGGTGAGTATAATTTTGAACTAGAATTAAGTTTCATACTAAAAGATGAATCACAAGAACAAAAAACTATTTTTACAATAGTACCACATTATACTGGATTAGATTTATATAATGATCAAACAGTTTTTACAGTGACTTTTGAAGATAAAGCTAGATACTATAGACTGCCAAGAACTATATCACCACATAAAGTAACCAACATTAGAATAGAACATAAAGTAAAAGAGCATTTTAAAATATTTATTGATAAGGAAGAAGTTGTTTCTGAGTCATTAGTTGATAAAGTTTTAGGTAAGTGTCCTCATCCTCATATAATATTTGGAGCAGGTAATTTTCCTAAAAATAATTTTAACCTTAATTATACAGACATAAACCTACTTAGATTTAGTCTTTTTCAGAATGATAGTTTATTAGCTGATCATTTCTTTGAAGAAAGAATATTCGACAAGTATGTAGATGTTACTGGTAATTTAAATTTTATCCATAAAGTATAATGGGAGTTTTCGCAAAAAAAGAAACTGAATCTTTTCAGGAGTACAGAGATAGGGTTGTAGATAAGTTGTCACCATCGTTTTGTGGTGCAAAATGGTACAATGCTACAATATGGCTAGGTAATGGACAGACAACGTCTTGTCACCACCCTCCTGCTCATAAAATACCTTTAGACGAATTAAAGTTTAGTTATAAGGCACTCCACAACACAAAGTACAAGAAAGCAGTACGAAAGCAGATGATGGAGGGTATTAGACCTAAAGAGTGTGAGTATTGCTGGAAGATAGAAGACTTAGGTAAAGATAAAGTCTCCGATAGAGTTTACAAATCAGTTATATATACTGATGAAGAGCTTAAAGATGCGAAAGAAACAATGGGTTACACTGAGGATGTAGATCTCAAAACTTTAGAGATAGCATTTGATGCCAATTGCAACTTTGCTTGTTCTTATTGTAACTCTTCTTTTTCAACCACATGGCAAAAAGATATTAAAGTAAATGGTCCTTACCAAAATTTAGTATCTGACGGAGCAGCAGCATTTCAACATGATGGTTCTCATGCTATGCCTTACGGTAGAAAAAATAAAGATAATCCATATGTAGAGGCTTTTTGGAAATGGTGGGAAGCTGAACTTCAATTTAGTTTAAGAGAATTAAGAGTAACAGGAGGTGAACCTTCTATGTCTCCAGATTTTTGGAAACTTATGGAATGGTGGAAGAAGCATCCAGAATGTACAGTTCCATTTGCTGTTAACTCTAACTTAGGTCAAAAGAAACAGTTACTAGATGCTTTAATTGAATCTTCTCATAGTTTTAAAGATTTTTCTATTTACACTTCTTGTGAAGCTGTTGGTTTACAAGCTGAATACATTAGATACGGTCTAGAATGGGACCTTTGGTTAAAGAATATGTATAGAGTAAACGAAGAAGGAAACATAAAATCTGTAAACGTAATGATGACAATCAACAGTTTATGTTTATTTTCTATAACGGAATTTATGGATGAAATGTTAAAATTGAAAAAGAAATATGGCCATCAAGCTGCTGTAATGTCATTTAATATTTTACGTTTTCCTTCTTTTCAATCTATCGTTACCTTACCAGAAAACATTAGAATGGAAAGAGCTTTAGCACTTGAAGATTGGTTAGCTGTTAATTGGAAAAATGGTACTAATGGATTTATGGACTACGAAAGAGACGGTGTACTAAGACTAATAGAGTATACCAGAAAAGTAGATACAGGACATGAATTTACTTCTTCATTAGAATCCAGAGTAAGAGACTTTAGATCTTTTTACCAACAGTATGATAAAAGAAGAAAGAAAGACTTTTTGGAAGCATTTCCTATGTTAAAAACTTGGTATTTGGATATACCAGAAACTAATTTAGCACCCCTAGTTAAAGCTATAGATGGAGATGATGCCAAATCTAATAGGTACGTAGATGGAGTTCTTAAACAAGCAAAAGACGAAGGGTGGGTACTTAATCCTCAATGGGCTAACCCAGGGTCTGAACAGTACATTGAACCAGACGAACAACAACAGGATGATATGATCGATTTAGTTTCACAATTAAATAAAGATCAAGATAAAAACTATGCTGGTAGTCAAGTAAAAAAGATATGAAAGTAAAACCAAAAGACGGTAATAAAACTTTTTGTATGGCTCCTTGGACTCATACCTACGTATCACCTCAAGGTGAACGAAGGCTGTGCTGTGCTTCTAGAGAAAAGTCTTCTTGGATAAAACAATATATTGATATTGAAAGTGATGAAAAAAGTAAAGAGTTTGTACCCACTAAAGTAGAGGATCATTGGAATAGCGAATACATGAAAGATATTCGTAAAAGATTAATGGCAGGAGAAGAAATTGAACAGTGTCAAGTTTGTAACCATAAACTTTTAAATTTAAATACATACAGAGGTTACTTTAATCATCAATTATTCCCTGATAAAATAGATGAGGCATTTGACAAAACAGGAGAGGATGGACATACGGATATGAAACCTATATCTTATGATTACCGTATATCTAACTTATGTAATTTTAAATGTAGAATGTGTGGGGATCAACTATCTTCTTCATGGGAATCAGAAAGACGTCAAATGAAAAATTGGTCACCAGAAGGTGATCCTTGGATGACTCCTGAAAATAGAACTAAATTACAAAATTTTACAAAAGAAGTTTTAGAAAAAGAACTATGGCAAGCAGTACATGAAGAACGTATTGAAGAAATTTACTGGGTAGGAGGAGAACCTTTAATGTTTCAGATACATTGGGATATTATGGAACACCTAGTCAAAACTGGTCAATCTAAAAATGTAATAGTAAGGTACAATACAAATTTATCAAGAGTGGAATGGAAAGGCATTAAACTATATGACTTACTCAAACACTTTAAACATGTTAATATATCAGCTTCTATAGATGGTACAGGAGCTATAGTTGAATACGTAAGAGATGGTATTAAATGGGATAGATGGTTAAACAACTTTAAACAGGGTCTATTTTTAAAAGACCTTTACGGTGATGCAGGTATAGTCTTAGATGTTACGATAACTTCCCCAGGGTTGTTTGCAATGAAAGATTTATTTGATTTAGCATTGGAGTTAGATGTTATTTCTTATATAAAAAAGACATTTGAATTCGATCCTGCAATCGTAATGTCTCCTTCTATGATTCCTCGTCGCATACTAGAACCTTTAATAGATGATATATTAGATTACATTAAACCTAAAGTTACCGATAAGACGCAGATTTACATTGATGCACTAGAAGATGTTAGAAATATTAAAACCTTTGATGAAAAGTATCCCAATTGGTTAGAAGGGCTAGAAAGAGGTAAAACTAACCTAAAAAGAGTAGATAGATTTAGAAAATGTCAATACGATATTGACGAAATATTTAAAGATAATAATACAGAGTTATACAACTGGTGGAAAACAATACCCTATGAAACTTACATTTAGAAACAAACAAAACAAAACAATCGATGTAGATTGCACTATATTTAATTCTCCTTTAACAGATAAATGGGGAAGACTATTAGAGGGAGTCATACAAAATGACTTTATAGCATATGTTAAAAACTTTTCTTTAGTAGGAAATTTAGCAGAAAACAGACCACCAGAACAAATTATAAAAGAATTAGTAGAAGGTGTAAGAATATTAAAAGCAGCATCTTGGTACCCTGAATATGGTAAAATTAATGAGGATTTTGAAACTCTATTAACTACTTATGATCAAGACATGTTAAATGACCTACATCATCACTTTGATCAACTACAAGGACAGATTTGGAACCCAACTCATTTTCTAGCTCAAGCAACCGGTAAAGAAAGATTTGCTATATCTAAATTAAATCTGAGTTGTCATGAATTAGAAGCATATCACGATTCAAAAGAAAAGAAAGAACAAGAGCAACCACACAGTTTGTATTATTATTACTCTATAGCTGGTACACCAGTGTTTGAGGGGATAACATTAGAAGAAAAAATGCAGTTTAGTAGAACAGTTAGTAATGGTATGATATACCTACATTATGCACAGACTGGTAAAACGTGGTACGAAGCATATTGTGATAATGATGAAACAGTTCCAACAGAAAATATAACAGAACATAGAACAGTATCAGGTGAATTTTCAGCTCATATCGGAAAACCATTTAAATTCGAAGTAGATGAAGGGTTTAAAAAATATATTAAGACTAGAGGTAGAGACCCAGAAGATCCAGATTTAGCTATTGGGTATTGCCCTATTGGACAAATAAATTCAGTTAATGGAATAGATATTTCTGATTACGATGCATGTCAAAAAGTTTTACAAGAATATGATGATTTTTATGCTATTGAATTTAATGGATTTACAAATACATATGATTATAGAGCAGAAGATAGTAAATACCTAACTAAAATAGAAGGTGTTATGGATACATGGGAGGTTAACGATGATTTAAAAGAATTTGCATAATGAGCACACTACAAATACATCCAGAAGTAGATATATCTAATATTCCTATTTGGAAAACCAGTCTTACTGACTTTAGTTACGACAGAAATTTTTTATCTCAAGATAAACTGTGGAAAACTAACGAACTCTCAAATGAAAGCTATACGGTGTATAATAAAGAGAGGTTAGATTATATCCCTGAAAGTTCTAATGAGTTTACCCAATGGTTGGAAGAATTTAAAGGTAGTAACGATATATTTACATTATTAGGTAATTTACTAGATAGTGATAAGAACAAAAAATACGTATATTCAGAATACCCTCTTGAGTTTAAAAATACAACAATAGAAAAGTTTTTAAGAAAAAACTGTCAGTTAATATATAGAGTCATAAACGATGGACCTAAGTATAGTATGTACAAACACTACGACAACAGGAGTGTATTTGGTAACTTTTTTATAAACCTAGCAAATAACCCCGATGTGGCAACTGAGTTTTACAATACAGGTACTACTCTGAATACAGACACATTGGATAAAGATTCTGGTATTTTTTACAAAGGTCCAACAACACGTTGTGACGGGTTATTTTTTATGAATAGTTATCACACATGGCACGGTGTAAATAACCGGTCTAACACTAACAGGTACATACTAAATATTGTAGTGTACTTTAATGAACTAACGTATTAATGGAGAAAAAATACATAATAGATAAAGATAATAAATCTTTTTGTTTAGCACCTTGGATGTCTACTCACGTATGGCCAGATGGTAAAACTTTTCCATGTTGTATATGGGACATAAAAAAACCTGTAGGTAATGTCAATAAAAACTCATTAAAAGAGATTTGGAATAGCCCCGACATGAAAGATGCACGGTTAAAAATGTTAAGCGGAGAGAAAGTATCTGCTTGTGACCGTTGTGATCAATCAGAACATACTGGATATGACTCTTACAGGAAACATTTCAATGAAGACCATGGTGATAAGATGCACTACATACAGCAGACTAATGCCGATGGTTCTTATGATGAAATGAATCTGCATTTATGGGATTTAAGACTATCTAACTTTTGTAACTTTAAATGCCGTTCATGTGGTTTCGGATTAAGTTCATCTTGGCATTCAGATCAAAACGCTTTAGCTGTTAATCCTAGGATGGATGCAGTGGGTAGTGGGTATTTTGGTAATGATGTTGCAGATAAAGCTCTTTTATCGGTAAATGGTAAAACTGATTTTCTTCACATGATGGAGGACCATTATAAATGTGTAGATGAAGTATATTTTGCAGGAGGAGAACCTCTTTTAATGCCTGAGCATTATCAAATTTTAGATAAGTTACTTGAGTTAGGAAGAACAGATGTACAGATAAGGTACTCAACTAATTTTTCTAGATTTAAATTTGGTAAAAAGCATGTATTTGATTATTGGAAACATTTTAAAAATTTACAAGTTTGGATTAGTGTTGACGGTATAGGTAAAGTTGGTGAGTATGTTAGACATGGATTTAACGACAAAAATTTTGAAAATCAAATTAAGATATTTGCTGAGTCTGGTATTAAACCACCTGATACTGGTTATATGATTACTTACGGTGTAATGAACTTTTTACACTTATTCGACATGGTACTATCCTTTATTGAAAGAGACTATGTAGACTACGATGTTCCATTCCAAGGTAATAGACTAATGTACTTTAGTCCTATTTCTTTCCCACAGTATTTAGACAGCAGATACTTACCAAACTGGACTAAGATAAAGTTTTTAGAAAGATTAAAAATGTTTCCTGATGAATTAAAAGCGACAGGAGCTAAAGAATGGTTTATAAAAGACGTTCTAAATAAACTTAACGTCATATACAGTAGGAGTTTAGAGTACGAGTTTAGTCATAAAGAAATGAATGAAATGATTGTTACTACAGAGGAACTTGATAAATTAAGAGCAGAAAATTTTGATGATGTTTTTACTTACAACCTAAATGACTTTTCATATTCAGACCCTAACAATAAACCACCTGAATTTCATGATTTTGATTTATCTAAAGTACACTAATGAATAAAGTTATAGAAGAAGCTGAAAAAATTAGCACTGACTTTATAAATTCTAATAATAAGTTTATAGAAACAGGTGATCCATTTGTAAAGTACATTGCATCTCATAAAGGATTAGCCTCTTTCGGTAGACCAAACGTTACCGTTAATATAAAGAAAGAAAAATCAGCTGATTCTTTAATGTACCCAAACTCGGTAGTATTTGAAGCTACCTATAATTTTGATGAACAAGGTAGACGTAAAACATCAGTAACTTTTGGCGATAAAGACTCTTATGGTATATTTTTTGGAGATGCTCACTGTTTTGGAGAAGGGTTGAACGATAATGAAACTCTACCTTACTTTTTTGAAAAATACAATTCTAATTACGTATCACTTAATTACGGTTTTCTAGGTCATGGTCCAAATCACATGTTGTATTGGTTTAACACTCCTGAATTTATAGAGGAATTTAAAGACACTAAAGGAAAAGTATTTTTTGTGTATAGAGATGATGCAATTAAAGTGAGTGTAGGAGAAGTACCATGGGGAGAAGGTTACCCAAAGTATAATATTCAAAATGGTAAGATTAAATACGAAGGTTCATACGGAGGAGATAATTACAAACCTAATAATATGTACCTACCTTCTATGTTTACTAATAAGGATTTTAATATAACCTCAGAAATTTTATTAGAGTGTAAAAATAAACTTAAGGAAATATCTAAAGATTTAGAACTATACATTATTATTATACCTTTAAGTTTCTCTAACTACCAAATTCAACCTTTACTAGAAAGTAAAGATATTAATGTAGTTAACTTATATACTACGGATCTAGAATACCACACAAAAGCTGACGCTCGATTTTTAGACGGTGTACATACAAAACATTCTAATGAGTTAATAGTTAAATTAGTTAACACACATATAAAAGGTAATTTAACAAACGTAGACAATAGTCATAAGGATTATAATTCATTACAAGAACTTGAGAAACGTTTAGATCTAGAGGCAATGTACATACCCTGTATGGTAGATTTTCCGTATGATGATGCAGGTGTAATAATTTCTAATGTACTAAAGAGTTATAAAGGTGTGCCGGTAAAGTACGATTACCTTTTAAAATATTTAGAAAAGGAACATACAAAAAAATTAAAAAGAGTTACAACATGAAAAATATTAAATTAGAAGAAAGTGAATTAATCATGCTAAATCAACTTAAGAATGCTAGGTCCGGTATCATTAATGAGTTTGGCAAGATATCTATTATAGAGTTACAACTATCACAACGAAAAAGCATAGCAGAAGAGAACTTTCAGAAGATAGAAGATGCACAGACAGGTTTTGCAAAAGACCTTGAAGAAAAGTACGGAAAGGGCACTATAGATATTGACAGTGGGGTATTTATACCGTTAAAATAGTTTATGGTAAATTTAGTCTATTTATATATGTAGCATACCTACCGTTAGTTTGGTCGGTTTAGAAAGCTTTACGATATTTATAAGAGTACTCAATAATTTAACTTATATAACATGGCAGAAACATTAATCTCCCCAGGTGTATTAGCAAGAGAGAATGATATATCCTTTATCGCTCCACCAGCCTTAGCAGCAGGAGCAGCTATAGTAGGGCCGACAGTCTTAGGACCAGTCAACCAACCTACAGTAGTAACATCATATGGAGAATATCAAAAAATCTTTGGAACTACTTTCACTTCGGGTTCAACAAAACAAGAATACTTAACTTCATTGGCAGCAAAGTCATACTTTGGTCAAGGAGGTAATTCTATCTTAGTAACAAGAATCGCAACAGGGTCATTCACATCAGCAGTTAACGATCACATATCGTCTTCGGCTACTTCAAGTGCACAACCTTTTGAAATTAGTACTATTGGTGAAGGTACCATTATGAATAACACTGGTTCAACTAATGCAGACGGTACACTAGTAAGTGGTACATCAGATAATATTAGATTAGAAATAACCAATGTAAGTAATAACAAAGGTACATTTAGCTTATTAGTTAGAAGAGGTGATGATGCTACTAAAAACAAAATTATACTAGAAACATGGAATGATTTATCATTAGATCCAAATTCTGGTAACTATATTGAGTCAGTAATTGGGAACCAGTCTACAACAGTAAATACTGGAGAATCTCAGTACTATGTACAAACAACAGGTGAGTATGTTAATAAGTCTAGATTTATTAGAGTTTCTGCAGTAGGTCTACAGACATTAGATTACTTAGCTAATGACGGTGTAACAGTAGGTAATGATTCTAACGGAGTATCGTTCTCTGGATCTTTACCAATTGCACAAACATCAACATTCCAAACAGCAACAGGAGGAAATGTAACAGCAGGAGTCGCTAGTAACTTCTTTAAAGATATTAACGGAACAAGATCACAAGGATTCCAAGGTGGTGAATATGCTACAGCTTTAAACCTATTGGGAAACAAAGATGAATATTCATTTAACATTATATCAGCACCAGGATTGATATATGAGTTTGGAGAGCATAAGACGCAGTTAGATACAATGATATCTTTAGCTGAGACAAGAGGAGATGCTATTGCAGTAGTAGATTTACAAAATTATGGAGCAACTGTTGCTAATGTAACAGGAACAGCTAGTAGTTTAAATTCATCTTACGGAGCATCTTACTGGCCTTGGGTACAAACACAATCATCAACTGGTAAAAATGAATTCGTACCAGCATCAGTTGTTATACCAGGAGTATATGCATTCACAGATGGAGCAGCAGCACCATGGTTTGCACCAGCTGGTTTAACTAGAGGTGGTATTCCAACAGTAATACAAGCAGAGAGAAAATTAACAAGGTCTCAAAGAGATACACTGTATAACGCAAACGTTAACCCAATTGCTACATTCCCAGGAAGTGGAATATCAGTATTTGGTCAAAAGACATTGCAGAAAAAGTCTTCAGCTCTTGATAGAGTAAATGTAAGACGATTATTAATTGCCTTAAAGAAATTTGTAGGTGATGTTTCAAGAGAATTAGTATTCGAACAAAACACTAACGTAACTAGAAATAAATTCTTAGCTCAAGTTAATCCATATTTAACTTCAGTAGTTGAACAACAAGGTTTGTTTGCTTACAGAGTTGTAATGGACGACACTAATAACACATCAGATGTAATCGACCGTAATCAATTAATAGGTCAAATATTTATACAACCTGCTAGAACAGTAGAATTTGTAGTATTAGACTTTACAATTGAGCCAACAGGAGCAACATTTGGAGCATAATTTAATTTTTAGATATTTATAATAAAGAAATAAAATGGCAGTAGTAGATCCTAACGAAATAATGTTCAGAGCCTTTGAACCAAAGGTGCAAAATAGATTCTTAATGTTCGTAGATGGTATTCCATCATTTATGATAAGAACAGCAGCTGGTCCAAATTTTACTGACAACGCACTAAAATTAGATCACCTTAATACTTACCGTAAGATTAGAGGTAAGAGAGAATGGGGTGATATAGATATGACCTTATATGACCCAATTACTCCATCTGGTGCACAATCAGTAATGGATTGGGCAAGATTATCATATGAGTCTGTAACAGGTAGAGCAGGGTATTCTGATTTCTACAAGAAAGACTTAACACTTCAGGTTTTAGGACCTGTAGGGGATATAGTAAGTGAGTGGGTGATTAAAGGAGCATTTATCACCAGTATGGATCAAGGAGGATTTGATTGGGCTACTGATGAAACAGTAGAGCTTTCATTAACTGTTGCAATGGACTACTGCGTATTGAACTTCTAATCACGCTACACTACATACCAATATTGAGAATCCTCCTTACGGAGGGTTTTTTTTCTCTATATATAGTTGGTTCCCATTTTAAAAGTACCTATATTTATATATAATACAAGTTATACTTAATAAAATTTATGAGCTCAAACTTTACATTACCTACCGAACAGGTAGAACTACCATCAAAAGGGTTACTATACTCTGAAGATTCACCTTTAGCTAGCGGCACTATAGAAATGAAGTATATGACTGCTAAAGAAGAAGATATATTAACCAATCAGAACTATATTTCAAAAGGTATAGTTGTTGACAAATTATTAGAATCTTTAATAATTACCAAAGTAAATTATAACGATATACTAATAGGAGATAAAGATGCATTACTTATAGCATCTAGAATATTAGGTTACGGTAAAGATTATGAATTTACTTATGCTGGAGAAAAAATAAAAGTTGATTTAACTACATTAAAAAATAATGAGTTAGATACTAAGTTAGTAAAAGACAGGGTAAACGAGTTTACCTTTAAGCTCCCTCATACAGACAACACTATTACGTTTAAGTTACTTAGTCAAAAGGACGAAAAGCAGATACAAAGAGAGATAGATGGTTTAAAGAAAATATCACCTACCTTAACTCAAGACTTATCAGTTAGAATGAAACATATGATAGTTTCTATTAATGGTAACTCAGAAAAACCAGCAGTTAGAGACTTTGTTGATAATGGGTTTCTTGCTAAAGATGCAAGAGCATTTAGAGAATATTATGCATCAATTGTGCCAGGAATAAACACAACGATCTCTCATGAGTTCGCAGATGGGGTAGAGGAGGATCTCACCATTCCGATTAATGCTAACTTTCTTTGGCCTGACTTCGGAGTATAGAGCAGCCATATTTTCACAAATTCACGAGATAGTATTTAACGGTCAAGGCGGATACGATTACGAAA
>Ga0209535_1000688_pt1 | contig 23655 bp, 28 predicted proteins | sample LinPmetageLP28_FD_184041 | JGI IMG/M metagenome (GOLD analysis project Ga0209535, IMG submission 184041) | Marine viral communities from the Pacific Ocean - LP-28 (SPAdes) (version 2) | ecosystem: Environmental > Aquatic > Marine > Oceanic | place: Pacific Ocean | collected 2009-08-22
AAGGTTCTACTGATGAAAGTTCGGGTGATTGGACAAATGATACATTTGATAAAGATAATACTTTTACTCAACACTCAGCAAGTGTTCAGAGAGTTTTGTATGAATTTTCCAATAGTTATTACAACATTAACAACGGACAAGAATTAATTACAGGTGAACATCATATGTTGTATAGACAAGCCGGTAATCAAAATTGGGTATGGAAAACTGCACCCACATTTCAAGTGGGTGATTACTTAATGGGTAAGAGTGGTAATCAAATCGCTATAGCATCAATAGACCAAAGTGTTGACCCAGACGGATATGAAGTTGTTCAATTAGATGTTGAGCCAGATGACTTTTATATTGGAAAAACATTTTTAGTTCACAACAAAGGAAATAATTCAGAACCAACTTATCCATCAACTAAATTTACAACTGCACCAGGTGATAGAACAATTGCAGGTGATTTAGGTGATACAATCATAGTTGATGAAGCAATGACAATTCAATTAGCAAATGGAGATGGAAATACAGCCATTACTAATTCACAAACAAGTGCAGGAGCAGTAACATTAACAATTGCATTTTCAACAAGTGGAGACCCTGGAACAAATGGAACAGGAAATAGTGGTAGTGGATTTGTAACTTTCCCACAAAATTCAGTATCGTTTGCGAGTGGAACACTACATTTTAGAATTAAAGCAGTAGCAGCTGGTAGTGGGGACGGAACGGGTTCAGCAACTATATCATTTACAAATAATGGAGTTACAAATTCAGATTTAGATTTAACTTTGAATTTTACATAATTTCTACACTATTTATATAAAAGGTTATGACTATATTAAATCACGATTATATTAAAAAACATATAACAAAGAACGACGGAAAGGAAGATGTTCCTTATCGTTGGTCGCATGGTGCTACGGATAACCATCTCGGAGATGGAATACTAATTTATTCATTGATACAATTTTTTAAATTTAAGAACTTAGTTTGTTTAGGAAGTGGTGGTGGATATATTCCACGAATAATGACACAAGCCAGATACGATTTATCAGTTGAGGGATTCTATGATGAAGTCGGTATGGAGTGGGGAGACAATGGTTCTACTTATGTAGTGGACGCTTGTAACGACTTTAATGGTGCGGTAGATTGGGAAAACGAAGATAGTTTTTTTAGAAAACACTTTCACCCCAAATTTATCAAACAAACAACAGAAAAAGCATACTATGATTTCTTTGTCAAACAAGACATAAAAATAGACTTATTACATATAGACGCAGACCACACATTTGATGGAGTAAAAAAAGACTTTGATTTATACTCAAAGATTATGAACAAAGGTGGTATCATAACGATACACGATACAGATAAAAATTATGTAGACAATTTTGTAGAGATTGAAAACCACAAAGGAGATGACTTATCAGGACCAAGTGAGTTTGTAAAAACAATAGATAAAAGAAAATTTGAGGTTATAAACTTTTTTAATTACAAAGAAAAATTAGAACACCCGAGTTCATCAGGATTAACAATGGTGAGAAAGAAATGAAAGACTATCAAATAATAGTTGAGTCAGATATACAAACATTTATAGATAATTACGATACAAGACCAGTTGACTTAAATGCAAAAAGTTATGAAAGAAATATTGTTTTTTTGGGTTGTTCTTTAACATATGGGTTGGGTGTAGACAACAAAGATACATATCCTTCAAAAATACAGAATTTATCTGACAACAAGTGGAATTGTATAAATCTTGGAATAAGTGGTGGTAGTATTGATATGGCACATTTAATCTTTAACAAAGTTAAACATTTAGATATAGATGATATCGTTATACAATGGCCAAGCTTTTACAGACGAGCTTATTTTGAGAATAAAAATTATAAACCATATGTTCCTATGTTAACAAAAGATGATATGAAACTAACGGAAGATTTTGCAAACATATCAGATTTGGATTATTGTATAATGAGAAACTTGTCCAATTTACAAGTTATAAATTCTTTTAAAAGTGTATATAACTTATCGCCCAAAATAGGACACGATAAAAAAGAGTTATTTAACGTGTATGATATTGACAATATATTAGATTTTAATTTTTACTACGATACAGAAAACAAACATAGAATAGAAGACGGACACCCAAATGAATTATGGTATCAACAATATGCGGAATATTTATACGAGGAATTAAAATGAATTTAGTTACGGTTTGTGGACACAATACAACAATGTTATATCATATGTTGAAACATTATTATTTACATATGGACGAGATATTTGTAGTGTTGTATGCACATCACAAGAAAGACCCAATCATAGAAGAAGCTTTAAACATATTGGATAACTTCAACTTAAAACCATATAAAATCGTATATGATGAACCATTTAATTGGGAGAAAGTTACAGAATATTACAATGAAGTCAAATTACTAAAACCAAACGATTGGTGGATAGTAGCAGATGATGATGAATTACAATTGTATTCTAAACCAATAGAAACTATTGTTCAAGAGTGTGAAGAATTCGGATATGAATTTGTTACGGGTGGTTTCGTAGATAGAATAGGTGATAATGGAGACTTTCCTAAAATCACTAAGGAGTCAAACTTATGGGAAGAAATGCCAGAAGCAGGATTCTTTCGTTATCCATTAAGTAAAGCGTGTCCAAATAAAGTAACGTTGATGAAAGGTAGTGTAAAGGTTTGTTCAGGACAACATTATGTAGAATTTCCAGACGGAACAACATCTTGGGGTAGTGAACATCCAAAAAGATATCCAATAGAAAAGAACTTTACACAAGTTCACCACTTTAAATGGGATTATTCAGTATTGGAAAGATTAAAGGAAGTAAGTAAAACAAAAGCAAATGTATCATTTGCACAAGAATACAAATTAATGTTAGATGAAATCATTAAAAGTGATTACAAAATAGATTTAACAAAAGAAGAATTTATGTTTCAACGATTAGGTAATGGACATTACCATCAATTACATACTTGGAACGATTTAAGAAAAAAAATCGTTACAATTTAACAAAACTATATATTTATTAATATAGTTATAAACAAACAAAGGTTATCATATGCCACAAGATAATAAAAAAGAGTTAATGTTAGAAGAAAGAAAAGTGAAAGCGCTTGAGAAGATTGCAAATGTTCTTGATGCTTTAACACTTTGGTTTGAAGATATTGACAAAGAAGAATGGTCAAATAGAATGCAATGGTATTTGGCTGAATACTACGAAAAATACGGAAAATCAGAAGATAAATAATGAAACTTGGAATAATTGTCCCGTATCGTAAAAGACCAGGACATCTTCGTAAGTTTCGTCAATCTATTGAATCGTATTTAAAAGACCAAGATTATGAATTAATCGTGGTTGAACAAAATGATGATTTACCATTTAATCGTGGTAAGTTATTAAATATTGGGTTTCAACAAGCAATTAGAAAAAATTGTGATTATGTTGTATTTCACGATATTGATATGCTACCAATAGATGTAGATTATTCTTATTCAGATGTTCCAATTCACCTTGCTACAAATTTTACTAATTCCAAACGAGAAATATTCAAAACTTATTTTGGTGGAATCACTATGTTCCCAATTGATTTATTCAAAAAGGTAAATGGTTATTCTAATGAATATTGGGGTTGGGGATTTGAAGATGATGATTTGTTAATGCGATTAACAGAACAAAATGTATTTACGGATTACGAAATATATGATGTTCCAAAAGAATCAACATCTGGCATTTATCTACACGGAGACGAAAGTTATGTTGAGTGTAATAATACAATCGACATTACAAAAGATTTCACATTTCACATTACATTTAAACCAGATGATATAATTCCTGACTACGATAAAGACTTTGATGAATATTGTGTATTTAGTATTCCGGGTTGGGATACAACGATAGGATATAATTCTTTTAATAGATATAAGTTTGAATGTTGGGATATTGGAAAAGAGTGTCATCAAATTACATCAGATTATGATTATCCAAAACTAACAAGGATTAGTGTAACTTACGATAAGTCAAATAGATTATTGACTATGTATCAAGACGGAAAAGAAGTCGGTAATAAAACAATAGCAAGAAAATTATTAGATACCAAAAAAGAAAAGTTCTATATTGGTATCGCTGATACAAGAGAAGATGATAGAAAAAGTTTTCGTGGATTCGTTAGTGATTTTGCCTATTGGGATAAAGCACTACAAAAAAACGAAATACAAGAATTAACAGAAACATTTGGTTTGAGTTATATAACGGATACAGGACAATACAGCAGTTCAGAAAACTTAAAGATTTACTACGATTTCAAACACATACATTTAAATCAACCTTATCAATATGAAGAAGGTGAGATTGTAGATATGGTAAATCCAAGATTGTCAAAGTGTTATTCCAAAACTTACAATTGTATTCCTAAACCATTAAACGAATTAGAACATAAGAGAATATCTATTCCCGCCAGACGAAATTCTACATTCGAGATGATTGAACACAAACCAGAAGGTTATTTGGAAGGTGGTTGGAAATCTGAATCAACAAGATTAAATCAGATTAGATTTTACAATCAGGTGATTAACAATCAATCCAATCTTACACAAGATGGACTATCGACACTTAAATATACGAAAGTTTCATCAACAAGTCAAGGAAAATATTCATTTATTTCGGTAAAGTTATGAAGTTAGGAATATGCATACCATACAGAGATAGTGGAGACGGAGTTCGTCAAGGACATCTGGACAGATTGATACCACACTTAGAAGAGTTTTTAGGTAAACAAGGTATTGACTTTACTTGTTATGTAGGACATCAGATTGATTATGAAAAGTTTCATAGAAGTGGAACTAAAAATATCGCATATTTACAAGCCAAAAAAGATGGGTGTGATTATTTTGCATTTCACGATGTCGATATGTTACCTTATGATGATTGTCATTATGGACATCCAGGCGATACACCAAAACACATAGCAACTTGGTTATCACAATGGGGTTATACTTTACGAGATACAGAATACTTTGGTGGAGTCGTGATATTCACAGCAGAACAATTTGAAAGAATCAATGGATACAATACTGAATATGTTGGTTGGGGTATGGAAGATGATGACTTGTATTGGAGATGTGTAGAAAAGGGTTATTACGAACAAAAGACTTTACAAGAAATAAAACAAAAAATGGTTTTATCATTAGACGGAAAATCTACTTGTATAAAAGTAAATCCAACAAGAGAACTTCGTAGAATACCTACGGATAGTTTTAGAATTGATATCATTTGTAAACCTGAAATACCCGAACAAGACCCAGAACATTTAATCGGTAAAGGAAATAACAAATATTTAAAATATCCAATCTTATCTAAAATCGGATATGACTTCGGAATAGATTACAACAATAGTAATGCATTTGCAGTATCAATGTGGGATTGGAAAAATCAACACATATATCGTTGGAGACGAAGATATCAAAACAATTGGACAAAAGTTAGTTTGATACACGACAAAGACAATAAGAAAATAAGTTTCCAAATCAACGACCAAGACTTAGAAGAAAAGTTCGGTATACAACAATCAACTATATCGTATGAAGAAAAATTAAAACGATATGCTAATAATCCATTTTGGATTGGGTGTAATGACCCCAATGCTTGGGAAGGAAGAAGATTCTTCAAGGGTGAAATAGCAGAAGTAAAAATGTGGAATGCTTATGATGATTTAGTATTGCATTACGATATGACTAAATCTATATGTTGTGACCAAGGTTGTAAAAGATGTAAAGGGGATATCGTTAAAGATTTAAGTGAATTTGGAAACCACGGATTAATTGAAAATCGTAATATTAGATTTTTACGAAACAAAGAAGTTATCAAAGAAAGTCCAGCACCACATAGAAGATACGGAACTATGGAGTGTATGTATCACGACGACGAGGGAATAGTTGATAATCAATTTCAAGGTGATGTAGAACAAACATCTAAAAATGAAATCTTGTATAGAAAGAAAATGCAAAAGGGTGAAGTTGATATTGATAATTCAGGACTAAAACAAATGAAATACAATATACATAGTATTGATACTATTTATAGTAGACACAAGTTAATCAATGTGAGGTTTGATAAGTGAATAGGTGTGAATACAAATGTTTTAGAAAAGAATCTATGTCGTTTGAGCCAGAAGAATGGAATAAACTCAATGATGTAGACAAGAGTGTTAGATATGATTCATATATGGAATGGTGTGGTGGAGTTTGTTATAGTGTTGCAGAAAATTACGATAATAAATATTGTGATAATTTTGATATACAGAACTTAAAAGATGAAGACAACCTATACAAAAAACTTAAAGGATATATTTGTTTACAAAGAAGATATATCAGACACCAAAACTACCCACGACCAGACTTTCTAACATCAGATATATTTCAAGAAAATATGAATGACTTTAGACAATTACTAAAAGAAAATATAAATGAAATAATTGAAAATTTAAGTATGACAAAATGGATAAATTCTATAATAAAATGTTTTTATGATTCTGGCACAAGTGAAGAAAAAAGCAAAGCTTTACTACTAACTTCTTTACTACAACTAAACAGAATTGATTTTGACAGAACAAGAAGTTGTTATTCAGCTGATAATAAAACTTCAACAAATAACAAAAAGTGGTTGGTAGATAACATTATACCATTGGAAGATAAAAATTTTGATAATATTGTTTCTGCATTTACTAATGATAAAAAAATTGAAGATATGATAAAGGTATTAAAAGACTTATAATGTTAGTAAAAGTAATCATACCAGCAAGATACAAATCAACAAGATTTCCAGGTAAATCTCTAATTGATATAAATGGAAAACCTATGATAATTAGGGTAGTGGAAATAGCTTGTAAAGCGGTAGGTAAAGAAAATGTTTTTGTAGCAACTGATGATGAGAGAATATCAGATGTTATTGAGAATTATGGATACAATTACATAATGACAACAGATTGTCCTTCAGGAACAGATAGAGTAGCTCAAGCTTCAAGACTAATGGAAGCAGATATCGTTCTAAATGTTCAAGGTGATGAACCATTATTGAATCCAAATGATATTGAAAGAGTTATTGAACACAAAAAGAAACATATGGATAGTGTAGTTAATTGTATGTCTAAAATAGATTCGGAAGAAGCTAATAACGTAAATACGATAAAAGTTGTTACCAACTATGACAATGATTTAATTTATATGTCAAGAAGTCCTATACCCGCTACAAAGGTTGGACTATCAGACAATACATATAAACAAGTTTGTATTTATGCGTTTACAAAACAACAATTGGAAAAGTTTTACAAGATGAAAAAAACACTTTTAGAATTAGATGAGGATATAGATATATTAAGATTTTTAGAAATGGGAATAAATGTAAAGATGATAGAAACATTTGGAACAACACAAGCAGTTGATGTTCCAGAAGATGTGGATAAAGTAATAGGATTAATAAATGTCAGTTCATAAAGAAGTAAAAGAAAAATTAGATAATGTTGGTTGTGGTATGTGTTTAGCAAAGTGGACACAAGTTACTCTACAACTTCAGTCGGGTCATAATCATAGTTGTCACCACCCACCAACACATAAGATTTCAGAAAAAGAAATAAAAAGAAATCCAAGTGCTCTACATAATAGTAGATATAAAAAACTTAGAAGACGTGAGATGTTAACAGGTAAACGACCAGCAGAGTGTGATTATTGTTGGAATGTAGAGGATAATTCATCTGAATTTAGTGATAGAGTTTTTAAGTCAACAGAGAGTTGGTCCAAACCACATCTTGAAGAAATTGTTGAATTAGATTGGAGAGAGGATTATAATCCAAGATATGTAGAGGTTGCTTTCTCAAATGCTTGTAATTTTAAATGTAGTTATTGTGGTCCACCTTATTCGTCTACTTGGATGAATGAAGTTAAAACTCACGGAGCATATCCAACTACCGATAAATTTAATTCACTTGAAGGGCTAAGAGCAGAAAACAAAATGCCAATACCTTACAAAGATGTAAACCCATACGTAGAAGCATTTTGGAAATGGTGGCCAGAATTATATAGGGATTTACATACATTTAGAATTACAGGTGGTGAACCAATGTTAGCAAAAGATACTTGGAAAGTATTGGATTACATTATTGATGAACCTAATCCAAACAGAAACCTAAATCTTGCGATAAATTCTAATTTAGGATTAGAAAGTAAAATGGTTTCTAAACTTATTGATAAGATAAATAGAATAGAAGATGAAGATAGAGTAAACGAGTTTATTATATTTACATCAGTTGATACTTGGGGTGAACAAGCAGAGTATATTCGTAATGGATTAGAGTTTAATTTGTTTTGGGATAATATGAATATGGTGTTAGAAAAATGTCCAAGAATAAATCTAACAATTATGTCAACCTATAATGCACTATCAGTCCCCAATTACGATAAACTTATTACTAATGTTCAAGACTTAAAAACTAAGTATGGTTCATCTGATAGATATTGGACATCAGCAGTCTTTTTAGATTCAAGTTATTTGAGATACCCAAGTCATCAAACTGTACAAATATTGCCAGAAAAGTTTGATAAGAAGATTTTAGAACAATCAGAATTACTACAAAAAAATTCTATTGTTGAAAATGGTAAAATAGTAAACTACGGATACGCTGACATTGAAATACAAAAGATAAAAAGAATTTATGATTGGAAAGTAGCAAAGTGGGAAGGAAAGGAAGAGCAAATAAAATCACAAAGATATAACTTTGGTAAGTTCTTTCAAGAGCACGATAAAAGACGAGGAACAGATTTTTGTAAAACATTTCCAGAATTGGCAGAATTTTATGAAGATTGTTTAAAGATAAAGTTATGAAATATATAATCGATATAGACGGAACAATATGTAAAGAAGTCGGTGAGGTAATCGGTAGAGAACCTTATATGGATAGAATTGCAAAAATAAATAAGTTGTATGACGAAGGACACACGATTGTTTTCTATACTGCTCGTGGATTAAAAAGTGGTAGAGGTGAACAACATTATCGTCCAATTACAGAACAACAATTAAAAGAGTGGGGAGTAAAGTATCACGAGTTATGTTTCAAAGGACATAACGGAGATTACTTTATTGATGATAGAGGAATAAATGCAGAGGACTTCTTTAAAGATGTTTAAAGAAACTAAAACACGCTCAACACAAAAGTCAATCAGTTGGAGAGTTATTGCTTTCCTAAATTCTTGGTTTGTGTTGGCAGTAGGTTTAACTGATATTCCACTATGGAATGCAATTACAATGAATTTGACAGGTATATTATTTTTCTATATACACGAAAGAGTTTGGAACAACATAAAGAGTGGAAGATATGATACTGATATCTCATAGAGGAAACATCAATGGTCCAGATGTAGAAAAGGAAAATCATCCAGACTACATTCAAAAAGCATTAGACTTAGGATACAATGTAGAGGTTGATGTTTGGGGTTACAGATATAGTGGTATGTTAGCATTAGGACACGACCAACCACAATATGATATTGATTACGAGTTTTTAAGACAAGATGGAATATGGTGTCACGCAAAAGATATCACATCATTTTATAATATGAGTAAAGACAAAGACATACATTGTTTTTCACACGACCAAGACGAAGTAGCTTTAACAACAAAGGGATACTTTTGGTCAGGTTGGGGAAACCAATTAACAAAAAAAAGTATATGTGTTATGCCACCACAAAATGAAGAATTACCAAGTTATATAGCAGGAGTATGCAGTGATTACATTAAACATTACAAATAGTTGGGAAGTAGTAGATACTGATAATATTAAGGGTAGACTTAATGTTATGTGGTTGTCACCAGAGGGATTGGGAGTCTCTACAAGAAAATTTTCCCATATGACAATATTAAATATGATTTGTGAAAAGTCTAATGTAAATGACTTTTGGGACGTTCAAGGAATTAAAAGTCATAATATACACGACGCAGTTCAATTAGAGCTACCAAACTTTGAGGGTAATAACTTAGAATTGGCAGAGTTAATGAAATCATTTATGAAAGCTACAAAGTTTGTAAGAATATCCGGTCCTTATCGTGAGTATGAAATGAGTGAAGGTTATGGACACGCATCAAGGTTATTAGAAAAGAGAAAATTTGTTGTGGAATCATACCACCCACTTACAGACGAACAGACCAAGTTTGTCCAAAAGGTAATTGATACTTACAATTTAGATAGAAGAGAAGAAGTTTTAATCAGAGATTTTACAGATGACAATGTATTAGAGGAACAAATTTATCCAATGAAAAAGGTAGACTTATATTTTGATAGGGAAGTAGAGGGAGTTTTCATTCCAAATGGAATACCCGAAGAATATACAAAGTTTTATGTTCCTATATTTGATGCTTATTGGTTTAGAACAGAAACAGGTGTAGAACCCGCAGTATATCCAACTGATATGAGACAATCACATTTCTCTAATATGTATAATGTTGAAAATCTTTCTATTGATGAAAAACAATTTAAGGGGTATTATTTGATTGAGGGATTTGGTTCAGCACTAAATGCTATGGGATTGAATAATGAGTGTAGAGGTATTTATGAGTCAGTATTTAAATATATTGGTGATAAAAGTCTTAAGTTGTTACAAGATGGAGTCTTAAAACTATGCGTTTGTTATTTACAAGAATCATTTATTACGGATAACATTATACACGCTATACATTATAATAGTAAGAGATTAAATATAAACAATTTTTATGTAATTGTCAATGATTTTTTAGTTCAACGAAGATATTTGGGTTGGTGTAGAAAACACAATGAAGAACCAAGATTTAAAGCAATAGTATTTTGTCATTCATTAGTTGAAAAGTCACACGAAATAAGTAAATTATTAGAGGGAGAGGAAATATACCATTTAGCAGACGATTATGAAGACCATCAAGGTTCAGCTTTATCATTAGATGAGTTCTACAAATCAAAAGATAAACTAAGAGACAATACTATCTTGTCAATGAACAGAAGATTGAGAGAACATAGAATTGCAACTCTTTGTGTATTGAGTAAAAATAATTTAGTAAAAGATAATGGTGTTAGTTTTCAATTCACAATAGACAAAGATTATCCTTATAATGTCAACGGATTCTTTAGAGATATGGAAAGATACAACGACTACAAAATTGAATTTGAGAAGTTGCGAGAAATGGAATATCAATATGTAGATTACCCATTAGCATTAGAAGCTAAGGACGGAATGAATCACGGGTATGGTTGGGAGAATAAATTACCATATATAAATTCATACATCAACATAACAACAGAAACTGACTTTGTAAATCCTACTGGATATGCTTCTGAAAAGGTTTGGAAACCAATTGCATATTTACAACCATTTATATTGGTTGGTAGTCCACATACACTTAAATTTATAAAGTCTTTTGGTTTCAAGACATTTGAAGGATTTATAGATGAAAGTTATGATAGTGTTGAGGAAATTGATAAAAGATTTGCATTAATAGAAAAGGAAATAGAAAAGATATCTAAAATGTCTAAGCAAGAAATACACGATTGGTATTGGAGTATGGAAGATATATTAGTTCACAATCATAAACTATTTTTAGAAATAGGAAAGCACAAAGCAGACCAATACAAAAATATGTTTAAGGAGTTCCAGGAGATAAAATGAAAATACTAATAACAGGTGGAGCAGGATATTTAGGTTCAGTCATTACAAGAAACCTATTAAAGAAACACGAAGTAATCGTATATGATAATTTGATGTATAATCAAACATCATTAGTTGATTTATGTCATCACGAAAACTTTACATATCATTATGGTGATGTTCGTGAATGGGATAGATTAAAATATATAGTGGAACAAGTTGATGTAATTATACCACTTGCAGCATTGGTTGGATTTCCAAGTTGTGAAAAAGACAAAGAATTAGCAACAAGTATCAACACCACACAGATTACAAATATAGTTGATATATTAACACCAGACCAAAAGATATTATATCCAAACACTAATAGTGGTTACGGAAGTAGAACAGAAGGTATGGTTGATGAAACAAATGACTTGACACCAATCAGTCATTATGGAGTTACGAAGTGTCAAGCAGAAGATTACATACTACAAGAAAGTAATGGAATAGTTTTCAGATTAGCAACGGTATTCGGTGTATCAAGTCGTATGAGATTAGATTTATTGGTAAATGAATTCGTTTACAAATTACTAACAGATAAATACATTACATTATTTGAACACGAGTTTGTTCGTAACTTTATTCATATACAAGATGTAAGTAGTGCATTTGAGTTTATGATTGAAAACTATGATAAGTATCAAGGTAAAGTATTCAATGTTGGATTATCAGATACTAATATCAACAAAAAAGAATTAGTTGAAACAATCCAAAGACAAATACCAAATACATCAGTAAATTATTCTGATTACTATGAAGACCCAGATAAGAGAAATTATGTGGTTAGTAATGAAAAAATAGAAGCAACAGGTTGGAAACCACAATATACATTAGATGACGGAATTACAGAATTGATACAAGCATACAAAATGATAGTTCCACAAGAAAGTTCAAGATATAGAAATGCTTTCCCATTGAGTTATGGACATTCAGTATGAGTTTTGATTACAAAATAGAAGAATCAAAGTTAGAGGGTGTAGAGATTTACACACCAGATAAATTTACAGATTATCGTGGAACAATGTGGACACATTGGGAAAACTCAATGAATACACCAAAACAGAAAATCTCAAAATTTACACACTCTCGTAAAAATGTTTTAAGAGGATTACACGGAGACAACGAAACTTGGAAACACATTACTTGCGTTTATGGTGCATTTTATTTAGTTGTGGTGGATTATGATAAAGATAGTCCAACTTATTTACAATGGGATAGTTTTACACTTGATGATAAAGATTGTAAAAGTGTATTGGTTCCACCAGGTTTTATTAATGGACATTTATGTTTATCGGAAGAATGCGTATTTCATTATACTCAATCCTATCCAAACGAATATGTAGATTGGCAAGACCAAATATCAGTCAAATGGAACGACCCAATGTTAAAAATAAATTGGCCAATAGATAATCCAATATTAAGTGAAAGAGATAAATGAAATATATAGATAAATTTAAAACAATTTATAAAGATTGGTGGATGTCAAATCTTGATAGAGATTATAATACCAAGACTAAACCCCAACACTTGATAGCAAATTCAAGTAGATATTTAAGTGAGGTTTTTCACAGAGATAATTTTATAGTAAATGATAAACAACAATACTTTGGAAACAAGGAAACCTTTAAACATTTAACTATGGGTTTTTGGGACAATGATATTCCCTTTAGAAGACTATTAGAAGATGATGAAAAAGTAATAGTTCAAGCAGGACTACACCCGATAACAGATTCTATGTATCCAATCTATGATACCAAACGTTGGTTTTTTGATTTGTTCTTAGAACCTAACGTGGTTCGTAAAATGAAAAACGGAACATTAGTTTTATTACTATATCAAGGTTGGGAAGCAGAAAACTATTCAGATGAAATTTATAGTAGAGTAAAAGCAGATAAATATAAAACTTATTATCATATGTTTAGAGATGTTTTAGACCAATATAAATTACCTAAATCATCTATGATTATTCTTAGTAGTAATTTATTCGGTAATGACCACGAAGACTATGGTGTCAATGTAATCTATGATAATATAATGGAGTGGAATTCTCTACATAGAGGTATAGCAAAAAGTTATGCCAGAAGAATGTTAAAAGAAACAGGACACGATTTCAGAAGTATAAATATAGATTATAGTGTTGATGAATACTTAGAAACTATAAAGAATAATGATAGAAGAATATGTAGACTAAGTAGAACAAAGCAACAACAACGAGACTGGATGTTATACTTGATGAAACAAAATAATTGGTTGGACAAAAGTTTAGTAGAACAAAAGTTTTTTAACAGAAGTCATATTGAATATGATAACTATACTGTACAGACAGCGATTGATTTTTGTAATAACAATAAAGAATACAAATACTTAATAGATAATTTTAGGAACATTGATAAAGAAGTAATACAAAAATTAGAAGCTAAGGTTCCTATGATTGCCAGTAATTATGAAACACACCCTAAATTTAAGCCCGATACAATTCACTCTAATTTACCAATACCATATGATGTATATAATAAATCAGTTTTTAGTTGGGTATCAACATCGTTGCCAGACAGAACTGATATGGTGTTTTTAAATCAATCCACGTTTAATCCGATATTATTTTATCACCCTATAATGTGGTTGGGTAGTCCAAAGACAACAGAGTATTTTAAAAAGTATGGATTCAAGTCTTACGAGTGGTTATTTGAATCTGAAAGTAAAGCAGATAACGCAGAAATTTTTTCACACAAACTTATTTATAATTTACACGACTTAAATAAAGTTATGAATATGAGTAATGATGAATTATACAATAGAATTAAAGACAATAAAGATACATTAGTTCACAATAGAAACTTGTTGATTAGATGTAAAAGTATTGATAGAATAGTAACACAAATATACGAGATGATTTATGAAACAGAAATTTAACATAGTAGTGCCTATGGCAGGTAGAGGTTCACGATTTACGAAACAAGGATATACAGATTCTAAACCATTCATTGATGTAAATGGAAAACCAATGATACAACGAGTAATTGAAAATCTCAATATAGAATTTGATAGTAATTATAAATTTATAATAATTTGTTTACAAGAAGATTTTGAAAGGTATGATTTTGAGCAGTTTAAGGATATTATTGGACACGACTCTTATGATGTATTTGTCTTAGATGAGGTAACTGAAGGTGCCGCACAAACAATATTAGAATCAAAAGAACTGATTAATGATGATACACCATTACTAACATTAAACACAGACCAAATGATAGATTACAATCCAGAGGAAATGTGGGGAATAGCAGAACAATTTGACGGATACATACCTTGTTTTTGGGGTGATAGTGAAGATTGGAGTTATGCCAGAACACTTGACAACGGATATGTCCAAGAAGTAGCAGAAAAGAAAGTCATATCAAACAATGCGACTGCAGGATATTACTATTGGAAAAAGGGTAGTGATTTTGTAAAGTATGCAGAACAAATGATAGAAGAAAATAGTAGAAGTAATGGTGAGTTCTATGTAGCACCAGTTTACAATTGGGCTATACTTGACGGAAAGAAAATTGGTATTGGTATGGTTGATAAAGTATATGAATTAGGAACACCAGAATATTTGGAGAGATATCTTGAAGAAAATGATTCTATGTGAGGGTGATAGTTGGACATCGGGTGATATGATAAATCCTGAACTCAATACAACAAACATTAATCATAGTGATAATGATGAGTATAGATTACCAAAGGTATGGCCACATAAGTTAGGTAGTTTACTTGGAATTGATATTTTAAATACTTCAGTTGCAGGTTCATCAAATGATGGTATAGTTCGTAGATTGATAAGTAATGTTTTAGATTTACTAAAAAAATATGACGGAAGTGAAATGTTTGTAATAGTTGGTTGGTCATCACCAGAACGAAAAGATTTTTACACAAATGGTAGTTGGGAAACTTTATACCCAATGCACAAACACAAAAGAAATAATGAAAGTCTAAACGAAATGTGGGATTTATATGTTGAACACTTTTGGAACAAGGAAGAATATATCAGTAGATACAAACATACAAATTTATATATACACTATTTTTTAGAAAGTCATAATATAGAACATTTGTTTTTTGATTCATTTTACGAAACAGAATTAGGTCATCACCATAAATCTCAAATCAGAGATACCATAGTTGATGAAGACTATTTACAAATTACTAAAAACAATTTTAAGGAAGTTTCATTTAAGAACTTTTTATTAGATGACAACAACGAATTTAGAGATGGATTATTTAATGAACTTGACCCACACCCAAGTGAAAAAGGACATCAGTTATGGGCAGAAGAATTGTATAAGGATTTACAATGGATAAAATAACATACGCATATTTAGAAACTACAAACTATTGTAATTTATCTTGTAGTTTTTGTAATCGTGAAGAAGTAATCGGTCCACTAAAACATATGTCATTGGAGAATTGGGGTAAGTTATTGGACGGAATAAAACACCACCCAATCAAAGAAGCAAAACTTATGGGTATGGGTGAACCAATGTTACACCCGCAATTTGACGAAGTGTGTCGTATGTTTAAAGAAGTATTTCCAGATTGTAAATTAATTGTAGCAACTAATTGTCAATACAATATAAAAGATAAATTCCGTGAGTGTATGAAATATATTGATATGTTATATTTTTCAATTGACGGATACAAAGAACATTATGAACGAGATAGAGCACCAGCAAAATGGAAAAAATTAATTAAATTCCTTGAACAATTCAAGTCAGTCAATAGATATAATTGTGATGTCGTGGTAAATTATGTAGTGAATGCTTATAATGTAGACGACATAGAAAAGATTGATACTTTGAGAAAAGAAAATAACTTAGGTCAATTAAGATTAAACATAGCACAGATTTGGGACGAGAAGAAAAGTTTACAAGATGATATCGCAACATCAGGATATACAACAGAACAATTAGACTACTTAAAAAATACTTGGGGTGATAACATTATGGGTAAATCTAAGTGGGATTATAAAGATTGCTTTTGGGTAAACAATGCAATTTACACAACCGTAGAAGGACACATTAAAATGTGTTGTATGAATACAGGCGCAGAACCATTTGGTAATTTATTCGTAAACACAATAGATGAGATTAGACAAATGACAGATTATCAAAATGTAAAAAAAGGTTGTCAAACAAACAAACCAACATCACATTGTAAAAATTGTTCTTACAAAGAATTAATACCAATATTGGAGTATGTCGGAGTATGAAACCACACCTACACAGAGTAAACAGAATCTTTGATTATACTGATAAATCTGAATATGATTTTATTCTGAACCAATCAGAACGCTCACAGCCAATTCCACAATCTTACTATACAAAGTTTCTAAGAAGTCTAAAACAAGAGGACTTTGCATATTATCCAAATACAAAAAACTTCAAAGAAAAAATATGTGAATTTTACAATGTCAAAACAGAAAATTTATTTTTAAGTGATGGCTCTGATGTCGGTATCAAGTCTATATTTGAAACCTTCACAACTTGTGGCAATATCGTTACATCTGAGCCTTCATTTCCTATGTATGGAGTTTACGCATCTTTATACAATTGTTCATACAAAGGAATACATTATGATTTAGATACAAGACAACTATCGGTAAAAAGTATGTTAGAGTTTGTAGATGATAAAACTGAACTAATTATATTGGCAAATCCAAATAGTCCAATCGGAGATTACAAAACCATAGACGAAATTAAACCATTGTTAGATACTGGCATTCCAGTATTGATTGATGAAGCATATATTGAATTTTTAGATACAGAAGATATACATTGGGATAGTTTTATTAAGTATATTGATGAGTATCCAAACTTGTTAGTTACAAGAACATTCTCAAAGGGGTTTGGCGCAGCAGGTTGTAGAGTCGGTATGACATTTGGACACAAAGATACAATACAACTTATATCAAAATTTAGACAAATGTATGAAATTACAGGTGTATCTTTGAAGTATTGTGAATTTTTATTGATTAATCATCATTTGGTTGATATTTATTGTAAAGAAGTTGTAGATGAAAAAAAGAAAGTGGTTTCAATGTTAAAAAATTATGAGGTTATAGATTCAAATTGTAATTGGATACACTTTAATAACCAAGACGATAATAAAAAGACAAAAGAAATTTTAGATAAACATAAAGTTCTGGTAAAGTATTGTAAAATACACCCATATGGAAAACGAGATAATTGGTGTCGTATGACAATACAACCAAAATTATCAGAACAAGATTTTTTTAAGGAGTTAGTAAATGGATAAACCTAAATATTTGAAAAACAAATATGATATTTTTACTTTCAAGTCATATAAAGATATTCCGGGTTGGGTAAATGACGCAGAATTTATTTATGAGGAGGTGGTAAAGAGTGCAGAAGACGGAGACCACTTTGTAGAGATTGGTGTTTTGTTAGGACAATCAACTACACATATGGCGGAACTAATAAAAGAATCTGGCAAAGATATAAAGTTTGATGCTATTGATATATTTTGGATTATAGAAGAAGCATTACAAAACTACGAACAAACAAACCACCCAAAACAATTTTTAGATTATTATAATGATGTGAAAAACGAATGGGATATGAACATTATAAATATTATAAAACACCCTATGAGAATATTAGAAGTTGAACAATATGTAAACTTAATAACTTGTGATGAAAAATATGCACATAAAATATATAAAGATGATTCATTAAAGTTTGTATGGATTGACGGAGACCACGGCGCTGATGTAGTTTATAATGATTTAGTAAACTTCTGGCCAAAGTTAAAGGTTGGTGGTGTCATAGCAGGTGATGATATACATTATAAAGAAGTTTTAAGTGATGTAGAAAAGTTTTCAACAGAGTATAATGTAAAAGTTCAATACGATTACAATAGTTTTAAAATTACAAAGGAGTAATAAAAATGATAAGTGAATTAAGAAATAAGTCAAATCAATTAGTAGAGGATATGTTTGAGATGTGTGTAAATGCAGGAGACGGACACGTTACATCTTGTTTATCTTGTGCAGAAATTATGACCACATTGTATTATGGTGGGTTTATAAAGCACGACCCAGACAATCCACAATGGGAAGAACGAGATAGGTTTATGTTGAGTAAAGCACAAGCAAGTCCTATCTTTTATAGTTTGTTAGCAGACAGAGGATATTTCAATAAAGAAGAAATGGATAAGTTTGCACAACAAGATGGAATATTTGGAGTTCACTTACAAAGTGATGTGCCAGGAGCAGAGATTTCAGCAGGTTCATTAGGACACGGATTTGGATTAGCTGCAGGTGTAGCACTAAGTGCTAAACTAAATAGAGAACTTCATCTAACATATTGTTTATTAGGAGACGGAGAATTATATGAGGGTTCAGTTTGGGAAACAGCAATGTTCGCATCACACAATCACCTAAATAATTTAGTCGCAATCGTAGATAGAAACTATCAATGCACTATGGACTTTACTGAAGACCTATTAGAATTAGAACCAATTGAAGACAAATGGAAATCGTTTGGTTGGGAAGTAAAAAGAATTGACGGACACGACATTGAACAGATTGCTGATTCACTTAAATATGTTCGTAGTCGTAGAACAAGAAAACCACTTGTAATTATAGCCGACACCGTAAAAGGTCAGGGTATTGATTACTTATCTTGTAAACCAATATGGCACGGTGGAACACCAATTAAAGATGAAGATGTAGAAGCATCAAGAAAAGACTTACAAAGGAGTTTGAAAAATGGGTAAAGATACAAAAACAACAATACTAAATCAGAATCGTAGTCAAAGAGATTCTTTCTTTAAGCAAATTTATGAAATGATGAAACACGATAAAGATATCGTGATAGTCGTTGCGGATATGTCAACACCTATCTTTGACAAAGTAAGAGAGGACTTTCCACATAGATTTTTTAATGTTGGTATAGCAGAACAAAATGCAATATTAGTAGCATCAGGTTTAGCACGAGAGGGTAAGAAAGTATTCGTTTATGCAATCTCTACATTTATGGTTATGAGATGTTATGAACAAATAAGAGTTTCTCAAGGTGTGATGAAATTACCAATCACAATAGTTGGTGTTGGTAGTGGATATAGTTATGATGATTCAGGCCCAACACACCATATGTTAGAAGATATTTCTATAATGAGAGTTTTACCACATATGACAATACATAGTATTTCTGATAATGTAATGGCAAGACGAGTAGCAGAACAATCAGTAAGTATGGATACACCAAACTATGTTAGATTTGATAGACATATCAGACCAGACTTATATACTGATGAAGATAACTTGTCAAATGGATTCAATGTATTGAAAGAGGGAACAGACGGATACTTTATATCAACAGGTATTATGACTGACGAAGCACTAAAATATTGTGATGATAAAGTCGGTGTAATTGATTTACATACTTTACCTTGTAATACAGATGAGTTGAGTAAAGTCATACAAGATAAAAAAGTAATCACATTAGAAGAACACTTTTTGCCAGGTGGTTTAGGTAGTTATGTATTGGAAATCATTTCAGACAATAACTTAAATACAAAAGTAAAAAGGTTAGGACTAAAACAAGAATACATTTATCGTTATGGTGGTAGACAAGATAATTGGGATTATCATAATTTAAATGAAGAAAATATCGTAAAAGAAAAGAACGAGTTTTTTGGATGATATTATTTGTTGGGTGTAGTTACACTTGGGGTTCAGGTTTACAATATGAGTATCTTTACAATAAAGGTTGGAGTATTGATAAATTAACTGATGATAGAGATAGAATTATCAAAGAGGATTCTATTGACCCATTAGATTACAAAGCAGACGAATATAGAAAACAACATAGTTGGCCTAATTTAGTAGCAAAAAAATTAAATAAACCTTACAAAGTTGGAACGACCAAGAGTGCTTCTAATCTTAAAGAAATATTAAACTCTATCAAACACGAGAAACAATTATGTTATTCTTCTAAATCTAACCAAATAGATACTATTGTGGTTCAATTTACAGATTGGACAAGAGACGATTTAATTATAAAAGACTCTATTGATAAAACTATTGAACATCATATAAAACAAATAGCAGATGCTTGTGATGATATTAGAAATGATGAAGTTATAAAAAGTAAAAGTTATAAAACTTCATATCCTTCTTGGGTAGGATTATCTTGGACAAAAGATTTGGGTGATATCTTAAAGGATAAATATTCAGAAAACTTTATACCTATTTTTTTCAATGATGAAGAATATGTTTCTTTTGACCAATTTCAAGAAAATAACAATCTACAACTGATAGATGATGGATTAGAGGATGAACACTTTAACTCAAAGGGTTGTAAAGTAATAGCAGATTCAATAATAAGAAAGTTAGAACAATGATAGCATTTGTAGGTTGTAGTTATACTTGGGGTTCTGGTTTACAATATGAATATCTCTACGACAAAGGTTGGAGTGTTGACGAACTAAATAAAGTTCTTCCATACAATCATCACTTAGAATTATTGGAGTATGGTGCCGATGAATATAGAAAACAAAACAATTGGCCTAACTTAGTTGCAAAAGAATTAGATAAATCTTATGTTATTCCAACCTATTGTAATGGTGGTTCTAATTTATCTACTACTTTACCAGCACTTCAGAATCTTGATAGGATATCAAGAGCAGGTTCACTTACAACAATAGTAGTCCAATTTTCAGATTGGCTAAGAGATTGTGGTGATATAGAACTTAGGAAATATTCAGGTGATAAACTTGATATCACTACACAAGAATATATTGACAAACAGATTTCAATACACACTAAACAAATATCAGATTATTGTAATGGTATATTTACAAGGTCTGATGATAATTATCAAAATATACCTAAGAGTAATTATCCAAATTGGGTAGGTCTGGCTTGGAGAGATGATATTGGGGACTACCTAAAAAAACATTATCCAAAAAACTTTATACCAATACACTACAAAGGAAAAGAATATACTTCATTTGGTCAAATAGATGAGGGACTAAGACTATGTGATACCATTGAAGGTCTTGATGACCAACACTTAAATTCAGAAGGGTGTAAAGTTGTAGCAGATTCAATTGTAAAAAAATTAAAACAATATGAAAATTAGACTAATAAAAAACGACAAGGTAAAATCAATAGTAGGTAATTCATTAGAAGAACTAAACTACAAAAAAAACATACTTGAATTAAAAAATGGTTTTTTGTATGATGTTTGTTGTTTCAGTATAGATGATTATGATTTACCATTACCAACCACATTACAAAGGCTAAGGCCAAAAACTATTAGGACATTTGAGAAAAAAACTATTAAAGTTAGAAATGATGTTGAACAATGGTGTGATGTTATTGGGGTTAGTCAATCAGGTGGGTCAAGTAAAGAAACGAGCACAATCGTTCCACAATATAATATACAAATAAATGATGACATTGTCAAGAGTAAAATTAATTATATTTCAATGACAATTTTTACACCAAATTATTGGTATTGTAATTCAGTTGAATTTAATATTATAGCACAATACTACAAAGGTAATCACCATAAATTATCTTTAGAGGATTGGGAGTCTTGGTATATGCACGAGGGTAAGGATTTAATTACCACAGAAGAAAAAGAGTTTTTACCTTTTGTCAACTTTATAAAAAGGATAGGTTTCAATTATGAATAAAGTTGCAGTTTGTATAACAGGTGAAATGAGATATTGGGAAATAACAAAGCACATTTTTAAGGATTGGAATGTAGATTTTTTTATTTCTACTTGGGACACTACTAATCGTAAAGAAGATAATTATCCATATAAGTTTCACGGAAATACAGATATCAATGATGATATATTAGAAACCTTGAAACCAAAGGGATATGAATTTTTAGAACGTGAGTATGAAAGTAAAAATGATTTTCATATGGCAAAGTATTATTATTTAATTCATAGATGTAATTTACTTAAAACAAAATACGAAATAGATAATAATTTTAAATATGATTGTGTGTTGATAACAAGACCAGATGTATATCACGATAAAAATCTTATTCAACAGATTACATCACACGAACTTGATGAATTAGTTATATATTCATCAGAAATAGGATTTCAAGAACATTACTTTGGTTTAGGTAGTTTAGACGCAGCAGCATACGGAACTTCATCAACCATTGATATACTTTCATCTATCTACAATCACGTTTATCTAAGTGGGGATTACAATATGTTGCCAATCGGACACTCACTAATACCACACTACTTGAAATATACAGGCTTACATATGAGTAATAGGGGTGTAGAACAAAGACTTATCAATAAAATTAGAAGACCAGAACAATACAAAGAACTAATGGAGAAACATAATGTTTAAAAAGATAAAAAAGTGGTTTCAAGACTACAAAAACAAAAGAAATCTAAAAAAGAAACTTAAAGAATTAAGAAAACGAGACCCGTTCATTTATAAATAAAACTTCCAAACTTTATATTTATAGTTGTATAGATTTATATAAATATAGGAATAATATGCTAAAACTAAAAAAATTACTATTTGAGTCAAGTATTACAGGCCAAACACAAGGTTCTGAAGAAATGGGTGGATATAAAGGTTTCTTTAAATTATCCGAAATGGAAGCTTATAAGAAGTGGATAAAGAAAACACTTCGTGTAGAATTAGTTGAAGGATACAAAGACCCAGGTATATTTAAAGCAGTATTTTTAGCAGGTGGACCAGGTTCTGGTAAAACCTATATAGCAAAAGGATTATTTGGAATACCCGATAGAGTAAATGTATCTCAAACAGGTATGAAAATGGTTAATTCAGATAAAGAATTAAAGTATTTATTAAACAAGTTTGGATTCGGAACAAATCTTGACGCATTGCCAGATGAAGTATTTCATAACTTAACAGGTGACGGAAAAG
>Ga0209535_1000689_pt1 | contig 23624 bp, 3 predicted proteins | sample LinPmetageLP28_FD_184041 | JGI IMG/M metagenome (GOLD analysis project Ga0209535, IMG submission 184041) | Marine viral communities from the Pacific Ocean - LP-28 (SPAdes) (version 2) | ecosystem: Environmental > Aquatic > Marine > Oceanic | place: Pacific Ocean | collected 2009-08-22
GAAATATTCTGTTGTTGGTATTGTCCCAGAGATTGTTGATCTAAAATACTTGTATGTTGAGGCCAATGTCAAAGCATATTACAATACAGAAGTTGCACCTTCTGCAGATTTTGTTAGGACACAAATTATTCAGAACATTGATAGGTACTCAAAATCTGGGGGGTTGAATAGATTTGGTGCAAGATTTAAGTATAGTAAATTCCAGAAAATTATTGATGACAGTAATATTTCGATAACTTCAAATATCACCACAGTGACCGTGAGAAGGGATTTGGAACCTGTGTTAAATAGTTTTACCGAATATGAAATTTGTTACGGAAATCGTTTCCACGTCAAGAGTGAACTTGGTTACAACATCAAATCATCAGGGCTTAAGGTTAGTGGTTTCAGTGATACCGTTTATCTAAGCGATAGGCCAAACACTGATTTGAAGACAGGATCTATGTTCTTGTTCAAGTTGAACTCCCCAACAGAACCTGTCATATTGAAACAGTCAATTGGAACTATTGATTATGTTAAAGGTGAAATTAAACTGAATCCAATTAATATCATATCGACAGTTGTGAATAGGACGGTTCCACTGATTGAAATTTCTATTTCTCCATATTCAAACGATGTGATTGGTTATCAAGATCTTTACTTACAGTTGGACAGTTCAAACTCCACAATAAGTACCATCTCCGATAACATTTCCTCTGGTAATGATATTTCGGGTACAAATTACATAGTATCATCCAGTTATACAAACGGATCTCTCATCAGATAATAAAGAATGTCAGTAGATAGAATTAAGTTCCAGAATATTGTCGAGAGCCAAGTTCCCGACTATGTTAGAGACGACTACCCACTTCTTGTTGATTTCTTAAAACAATATTATGTTTCACAAGAATTTGAAAGTGGGACATATGATATTGTTCAGAATATTGACCAATATGTAAAGGTTGAAGAATTAACACACCTCAAAACTTCCACAATTCTTGGTGCAGATTTATCATACACTGATACGACTATTACGACAAACTCTATAGAAAACTTTACCGAAGGGTTTCCAACTAGAGACGGTTTGATTCAGATTGACGATGAGATTGTTTATTACGAATATAAAACTGACACATCTTTTGAGAACTGTAGAAGAGGTTTTAGTGCAGTAACCTCATATGAAGGATCTTATACTCCTGATGAGTTAGTATTCACTGCAACAGAGGCTGATACTCATACTAAAAATACAGAAATTAAGAATTTAAGTATTCTATTCTTACAAAAGTTTTTATTAAAATTAAAGGCCCAGGTTGTTCCTGGTTTTGAGGATAGACCTTTATATTCTGGATTGAATCAAGAGAACTTCATATACCATTCAGATAGTTTTTATAAATCAAAAGGAACTAGTAGATCTTTTGAAATTCTTTTCAGGGCCCTTTATGGTGAAGATGTAGAAGTAATAAGACCTAGTGATTATCTACTGACACCCTCTAATGCAAACTTTAGGGCAACCAGTGATATTATTGTTGAGAAATATCTTGGTGATCCTATGGATCTCAAGAATAAAACTCTTTTCCAGGATATCAGTGGTGCGAGGGGCTCTGTAAGTAATGTTATCCCTGTTGTATACAAAGGAGTAGTTTACTATCAGGTCAGTCTCGATCTTGGGTATCAGAGAGATATCAATGTAGACGGTACTATTTTAGGTTCTTTTATACCAAATCAAAAGACAAAAGTTCTAAATGATGTTTCAATTGGTTCAACACATATTGATGTAGATTCGACAATTGGTTTTCCAGAAGAAGGAACATTAGACACTATTGATGTTGACGACAATGAGTATATTGTAACATACTCGACCAAGAACAATAATCAGTTCTTTAACATCTCTTCAGTAAGTAATATAATTAAAAAGGGAACAGATATTTCTCTGTACAATCTTGCGTATGCATATGTTAATGAAAGTGAGACTCAAGATAAGATTGAGGTAAAAATCTCTACGGCACTTAAGAATATTACCTTTGAAGAGAAAACCTTTTCTCTCAAGAAAGATGATACAATTCAAGTTCAATCTATTGGTATTGAGAAGTATACAGAGAAAACAAGAAACTGGAATTTAAATGTAAAAGCTGGTTGGAAAGTACAATCATTCAATTTAACTGATTTTAGTTCAAAAAAATATAGTATTGTTTTAAATGAAGATCATCTATTAGAGATTGGTAATAAAGTTCACTTTATTGATAAAAATAATATTTTTACCGAAGGAACTGTTTCATCAATCTCTTCTGGAAAAGAATTTTCAGCAAATACACAAACGTTACTTGATTCATCAAAAGATTATAGAGTAGAAAATCAAATACTTTATACAAACTCAACTAAGTATTCGTATTTGAATAAGTACTTTGCAAATGTACAGAATACTTACTCTAAGTTTAATGATGATCTTCTTGTTTCATCCAATTCAATTCCATCATACAGAAATGTTTTAATAAATCCATATAACAGATCTCTGACATTTAGTGGTGCTGCGAGCAATAATACTATTCAACTGTTGAGTAGTGGTGACCATGGCTTTTATACTGGTGATGCGATCTACTACACTCCAGATGAAGTTGTCACTACAACCACAGATATTGATGGGAATACAATTTCCACATCAGTTCTATCAACATTCAATGATGTAGTTGAAGGAGTATTCTATGCCAAGAGAGTTGATAGTCTCAATATCAAACTTTCAAAAAGTAGATCAAATCTTTTTAATGATATCTTTGTTACATTGAGTGGTACAGTATCAAATGCTAAATTTGAATACTTCAACTTCTATAACAAAACATTTCAACCACAATCAATCTATAGAGAAATACTGCCACCTATAAACAAGAGTGGTGAATATAAGACTGTTTCGGGATACACAGGTATTCTGAATAATGGTGTAGAGATTCTAAACTATAAATCTCCCAACAAACTGAATTATGGTAGTATAACCAAAATTAAAATCGTAAATAATGGAAGGGGTTATGATATTATTAATCCACCTATCGTAAGAATTGATGATAATATTGGAACTGGTGCAACTGGTATTACCAATGTCAAGGGTCAGTTAGAAAGAATTGATATTCTTGATAGTGGTTTTGACTATCAAGACAAACCCATTGTCTCTATATCTGGTGGTAATGGTATTAATGCAGCTGCAGAAGTTAGACTTTCGTCTGTAACTCATAGTGTATTATTTAATGCAGAACAGAATTCTGCACAGGTAAGTCTGGGATCTAGTACAATTGGATTTTCTACCTATCACAAGTTTAGAGACAGTGAGGAGGTAATCTACCTAACTGATAGTCAGAAGGCCGTTGGAGGTCTTTCTACTGCCGCCTCATACTATATTGGGGTTATAGACAGTAAGACCGTCAAACTTTATGAAACCATTGATGACTCTGTTGCTGGTATCAATACAGTTCGTCTACGGTTTTTTGGTAATGGTGTTCATAGATTCCAATCTTCTACACTAAAAAATACTGTCACGTCTGTTGTTGTAACTAATCCTGGAACTGGATATGAAAACAAACAGAGAAGTATTGTTGGTGTCAATACTGCAGCAAATGAGTTTACAATTAAAAATCATGGTTATTCCGAAAAAGAAATCGTAAGATATACATCCAGTTCTACACCTATTGACGGTCTTGTGGAGCTAAAGAATTACTATGTTGTAAAACTTGATAACGATAGGTTCTCATTAACAGAAGTTGGAACTGGAAACACCAATGTCAATTACTACTATGATAGAAATGTTAAAGTTGAAATTAGATCAGTTGGTTCAGGATCTTTCAATTACCAACCAATCATTGTTAGTGTTGATGGTATAACCGGCGTTTCTACTAGGTCTAACCAAGACTTCTCATGTCAGGTTCAACCAATATTCAGAGGAAATGTTGAATCTATTGACGTGACCAGTGGTGGTGTTGGATATGGTTCATCTGATGTTATCAACTTTGATAGAAAACCAGTAGTAACACTTTTTAGTGGTTCTGGTGCAATTCTGATCCCTGTTGTTAATAATGGTCAGATTGTAGATGTTTTGGTTAATAATTCTGGAAGTGGATATAACTCTCCTCCTGATCTCGAACTTCAAACATCAACTGGCAAAAATGCAGTTCTTACTCCAGTCCTCAAGAATGGTAGAATTCAATCTGTCAAGATTATAAAGGCTGGAGCAGGGTATGTTCCCGACAAAACATCCATCAAGGTAACTGCTTCCGGTAATGAAGTTGTGGTTGATCCAACGATTGACCAGTGGAATATTAACTTGTTTGAAAGAAATCTTAATATTATTGATGATGATGATGGATTTCTTGATGACAATATTAATGATGACGAACTACAATACTCTTGTTTATATGCACCACGTCCATTAAGAGAGAATACTTTTGTTGTTACTGGAACTGATGAAGATAATACCAACTATGGAACTCCAGATCTCACTCTACTAAATGGTGTTGAGGTTTCCAATACATTCCACTCACCAATTATTGGTTGGGCATATGATGGTAATCCAATTTATGGTCCATATGGTTTCACTAAAGCCTCAGGTTCAGGTTTTGTAAAGGAGATGAAGTCTGGATATGAATTAAATTCTAACATTGTAAACAGGCCATCTGTCTCTCAATATTCTTTAGGTTTCTTCATTGAAGATTACGTCTACACTGGAGTTGGGGATCTTGACGAACACAATGGTAGATTTTGTGTAACACCAGATTATCCAAATGGTGTCTATGCATACTTTGCAACTATTAATGAAATCAATGATTCTGTTGGTCCTTTCCAAGGATTTAGAAGACCACAGTTCCCTTATCTGATTGGTGATTCATATTACTCGGTTCCGAACAACTTTAATTTTAGATCATCTTCTAATCAAACTGAATATGATATTGAAAGTAATCATTGGTTGAGAAACACATATTACTACAACCTCGATAATGAAGAAACTGGATATAATTATATCTTCAACTCTAATATTGTCAAAAAGCAAGTCATAGAGGTAACCTCAGCATCTCTAGGTGCTGTAGAAGGTGTAGGTATCTTAACCGGTGGTTCTAACTATAAGATCAACGATTCTGTAATATTCGATAATTTGAATAGTGGTGGTAACGGTGCTCGAGCGAGAGTTACAACACTTGATGGCAAGTCAGTTGACACTGTAAGTATTGCGTCAACAATATTTTATGATATTGAATTTACACCCTTTAACGATGGATCCTTCATTGGTTTCTCGACACAGATACATTCGTTTAATAATAATGATATTGTCAACGTAAGTGGTCTTTCATCTTACTTTGGAGGATTTGATAAAGGTTATCGTGTAGGTGTTAGAACTGACAACTTTGTATTGACTCTTGGTATTTCTACTGCAAATACTAATGATGTCGGATACATATATGTTAATGGTCTGCTTGAGTTCCCATATATCAGACCAGATGATATCTTTAAAGTTGATAATGAGAAAGTAAAAGTTCTAAACATTGATAAGAAGACAGGAAGAATCAGAGTTCAAAGAGCTGTAGAAGGATCTAATGGTGCTCCACATACAAACTCTTCTATCCTCTTTGAGGATCCTAAGAAGTTTAGTATCAATGTTGGTGCATTAAAAACTACTAGAGTATTCAACATCAATAATATCCTCTACTTTGATCCTGTGGAGTCTGTTGGACTTGGGACTGTATTGGGAACAGGTATTGGTAATACTATTACTTTTTCAAATCCAGGTGTCGGTCTGACTCAGGTATTTGTTCAACCACAAAGTATCTACTATCCAGATCATAATTTGAGATTGAATGATTCAATTTTATATTCCACAAACAGCGGATCATCTATTCAAGTTTGGAATGGAACTTCTGCAGGTTATATAAATCTTTCAACATACCAAAAACTTTATGCAGTTCCACTATCTAAAGATAGTATTGGTATCAGTTCCAATAAAGTAGGACTTGGTAGTACTGGAGTTTATGTTGGTGTTAATACCTCTACATCACTTCTTTACTTCACCAATGTTGGTACCGGTAATACTCATAAGTTTACTACAAACCTCAACAAAGTAGTTACCGCAGAAGTTTCCAAAAATACTGTAACAGTATCGACTTCTTCTACTCATGGATTGACAAGAGGGGATGTTGTTAATGTCAACATCAAACCAACAACCAATAAGACAGTAATTGTCAAGTATGATGATCATAACAGAAGAATTGTATTTGATCCAAAATCATTTACTACTGGTAATGTTGACGTTATAAAGAATTCTATTAACTTCTCTGGAGAGTTTTTCAAACTTGGTGATAAGGTCATTCACACATCATCTTCACCTTCTGGTGGTCTTGAGAACGAGGGTATCTATTACATAGTTCCATTCAATGACACTAAGGTAAGGCTGGTAAAGGAAAAGTATGAAGTCAACTTAGAGAACCCAAACTTTATTGATATTACTAGTTCTTCCACAGGAACACTATCTAAGATTAATCCACAGGTTCAAATTAAAAAGAATGATACTTTAACCTTTGATCTTTCTGATAGTTCACTGTCATTTATCAGTGGTGGAGTAAGTTATTCTGCCTTTGATATGAATCTCTATTCTGATAGAGAGTGTTCAAATACATTCTTTACTTCGGGGAAAACAAGTAAGTTTGAAGTTGAAAAGACTGGAAACCCCGGTATTGGTACAAACTCTAGCCTGAAGTTGAGTGTTCTTGATTCAGTCCCGACACAACTATACTACAAATTTGATATAGACAACTTAGACATTATTCCAAATGTAAAATCAGATATCTTTATTGATACTAAAGTGAGTTCGTTCAATGGTATTGAAGTTGTTCAATCTTTTTATAATGGTAACCACAATATTGTTGGTGTAGGAACAACTGCATTCCAATATACACTTAAAAATCTCCCAGAAATTTCTCTTTATAACTCTACAAATTCAAATTCAACTTATACTACAACTTCTAGAAGTGCATTCGGTTCTATTGCAAAAATAAATGTTAGTGATGGTGGTGCCGGATACAAAGAGTTACCTGGTATTACTTCAATAAGAAGTGGTATTGGTAGTAATGCAATTATCACACTTTCTAGTAATAGTATTGGTGAAATTCTATCTACTAGATTTGAGGACATTGGATTCAACTACCCCTCTGATCAAACACTTAGGGTAATTACAAATGTACCAGAAGTTTTGGAAGTAGAATCTCTTCAGTCATTTGACACTATTGGTATTACTTCCTCTGGTAAAAACTATTTGGTAAATCCACAGTTGGTCATTCTTGATGGATATACTAATCAGGTTGTGAGTGATGCAGACATCAGATACACACTTGGTAATACAGAAGTTGATATTTTTAAGAATACTAATGGTCTTTATAGTAACACTCCAACGATCATCCCAATCAAAAACTCTAATGGTGTAGGTATTTCTTCGATTGTCTACACACAATCTACTAACAGTGTCAGAGTATTTTTAAATGCTCAATTTAGTGAGACTCAAGAGTTTAGATATAAGACTGGCGAAAAGATTTTGATTGAAGGAGTCTCTGTCAGTCTAGGTTCTACAGATAAAGGTTATAATTCTGAGAACTATAACTATACACTATTTGAAGTAACTGGGTTTGATTCTCAACTTGGTGGTTCGGGTGCATACTTTGATTATAGTCTTGACGGTCATTTGAAGTCTGGTGAGAAACCAGGTATTATAGATTATCCAAGGTCTTCGGGAAGGGCAATTCCTGAGAGTGATTTCCCAGTATTCAACATTAAATTAAAACCAAATAACTTCAATACTGATGAGGTTGTAACTTCTGGTAAGAATAGAGGTATTGTTGAGAGGTGGAATCCAACTAACAGAAGATTGGTAGTTTCTACTCCTAATGAATTTGAAATTGGTTCTAAAGTTATTGGTGAGTCTTCTGGAATAGAAGTCATCATTGTGAATAAATTTAACTTTAATTCGACTGTTGCAACAGGTGCAGGGACTACATTTGTTAATGGTTGGAAAACAAACTCTGGGTTCTTGAACGATAGTCTTCAAAAAATTCCAAACAATGAATATTATCAGAAACTTTCATATTCACTTAAGTCTAGTATAGCTTTTGACAAATGGGATGATGCCATTAGTAGTCTTGGTCACATTGCAGGTCTTGCAAAGTTTGCTGATCTAAAAGTAGAATCTGAAGAACAGGTTCCAGGTGGTTTGATTGTAACTTCTGCACAATCTGATGTTGAGGTTGTTATTGATGTCATTAGTGAAGCGAGTATTCATTGTTGGCATGATTTTGATAATGTCTCTGAGAATTCATTCTATATCAATAATACAATAACTTCCGACGAAATTATCTTTGAAAACAAAATTCTTTCTGATTATAACGAATCTTTTGGTAATAGAGTTCTGAGTATTGATGATTTTAGTAATACTTTCAATAGTGTTGAAAGATTAGAGAAATACTCCAATGTACGTGTTTTCCCTGCAACTCATACCTATAATAAAATTCTTACATATTGTAGAGATCAGGTTCTAACTAACCAGAGACAAATCGAATTTGTCTCTGTTCTTCACGACAACGATACGGCATATATTTCAGAATATGGTGAGCTTGATACTCAAAATAATTTGGGTACATTTGATTTTGTTGTTAGTGGTGATCCTACAGAGTGGTTACTGAGATTTTATCCAATCAGTTTTGCGTATAACTCTTACGATGTCAATACGTTATCATTTAGTATTCTTGACAGTATTAGTGGCGTAGGTACAACATCATTCGGTAATATTATCCAAGTTGATAGTACTCATGTCAATGTTCCTGCTAGTACAACTACTACAATTGCATCCATTCCAAATACCTATAGATCTGCTAAGTTACTTGTACAAATTGAAGATACTAGTGACAACTACTCTGTAGATGAACTGAATCTGATTCATGATGGAACTAACGTTTATCTCTTGGAGTACGGTAACATTTCCACCAATATAACTGGATTTGGTACTTTTAATGCTTATGTTGATGGAAGTAATATTGACGTTGATCTCATTCCAAGTGTTGGGGTTGGACTTACTGTCAATACATCCATTATTGCTACTTCTGATAATGCTGGTGTTGCAGGCACAACTCATCTCAACAGTGCAAAACTAGATTCTAAATTTACTTCAATCTCTGCATCTGGCTCTCCTACCGCAAATACAATCGCCAGTTACTCTGGAATAACAGAAGCTGGTTACCACATTGTTACTGTGGAAGATACTACTAACAACAATTATGAATCATTTGAAGTTATTACAATTCAATCTGTCAGTAGTCCATCTGAGTTTGTTGAATATGCAAATATTCAAAGTAGTGGTTCTCTAGGTCAAGTTGGTATTGACACGACCAGTGGTACTCTTAATCTCACATATACACCTAATGCAAGTATTGATGTTCAGGTAAGAGTATTCACTATCGGAATGGACCCCTCTACTGATAATGGTAGACCAGATCTCATCAATTTGAACAATTTACATATTGACGGCGATCAGAAAACTTACACAGGAACTTTATTTGATCTTGTAACAGCATTTGACCTGAAGCATAAGGGCGATCAGATCTTCTTGAGAGGATTTGATGGTAGTGATCCTGCAATTGTTTCAACAACAAATAATACTATATCCATTCCAAATCACTTCTTTGTAACTGGTGAAGAAGTTGTTTATAGTTCTCCTGGTGCTGGAACAACTGCAGCAATTGGTATTGTTACAACAACCGTTCCTGGTATCGGCCTCACTGACAAGTTACCAACAACTCTATATGTTGTTGCTTCAAATAGTAAGGATCTTACGTTTGCTACTACTAGCGAAAATGCTCTGAACCTCTCACCAGTTGTTCTAAGTATCGGATCTACTGGCATTGGTGCAGGGCATACTATTACGGCAACAAAACAGAGTCAGAAAGTTCTTCTTGCAGTTGATAATATTGTTCAATCACCAATTGTTTCTTTTGGTATTACAACAACTCTTGCACAAGATGTTGTATTCCAACAGGACATCTTACTCACAGGTATAACTTCAATCTTCACAGGTGATAACCTTCGTATTGGTGATGAGATTCTTACTGTTGCATCTGTTGGTGTTGGTAATACGACATCAGTCAATGTTCTTAGAGGAAGACTAGGAACATCAAGAGGATCACACTTTATTGGTGATTTGGTCGAAAAACTAAGTGGTGAGTACAATATTATTGGAAACACCTTGAACTTTGCATCTGCACCTAAAGGTCCAGAGCCAGCTGGTGTCACTACGGCAGAAAATCCAGATGAAACTGATTGGACTGGTATTACCAGTTACTCATCCTTCCAAGGAAGATCGTTTATGAGATCTGGTGTTGTAAATTCAACCAATGAGACATACTATCAGAATTATATCTATGACAATATTTCTGATCAGTTCACTGGTATTAGAAGTGAATTTAGTATGAAGGTAGGTGGTTCTAATATTACTGGTATTTCAACTTTAAATTCATTTGTTGTTATCAATGGTATTGTTCAGCAACCCACAGGAAATCAACCACCTTCACTTCAAGTTGGCGATTATAGAATGTCAGAAAATACTGGTGTTACCAGTATCACATTCACTGGTAATGATGGTCTTCCTACTGGTTATGATCCAAACAATGGTGCTTATCCAATTGGTGGTCTGATGGTTTCTGTTGGTTCTTCTAATGGATTTGGATATCAACCTCTTGTTTCTGCTGGTGGAACTGTTACAGTCTCCTCTACTGGAACAATCACTGCTGTCAGTATTGCTAATAGTGGTTCTGGATATAGAACTGGAATTCAGACTATTGTAAATGTCGGAGTTCAAACTTATAGCACTGGTACTCCTAATATTGAGTTCATTGGAACTGCCGCAGTAAGTGGTGGCCACATTGTAAGTGTTGCCATCACAAATCCGGGTGTAGGATATACTGGAACTAATCTCCCAGATCTTATATTTGATGAACCACTTAGTTATGATAACATTCCACTGAGTTACTCACCTGGTTATGTTGGTTCTGGTCAAAGTGCAACTGTTGATGTTGTAGTTGGTCAAGGTTCCAGTGTTATTAGTTTCACACTTAGAAACTATGGTTTTGGTTATGGTAATGGAGAAAGACTGTCAATTCCTACTGGTGGATCTACAGGAATCCCTACAGATCCAAGTCTGACATTTGAAAGATTCCAAATTCTGATTGATGAAGTTTATTATGACAAATTTAATTCTTGGTCTGTTGGTGAATTGGAAGTTCTTGATACTCTTGATAATGAGTTTGATGGTCAGAAGACCAACTTCCAAATTACATTAAATGAAGTTCCATTCACAATTGCTGCTGCAGCAGGTTCTCCTATTGATGTTGAACAAACATTAATTGTCTTCATCAATGATGTACTTCAAGTTCCTGGTAAAGGATTTATTTTCAATGGTGGATCTATCATTCAATTTACTGAAGCACCAAAAGTTAATGATACCTCTAAGATTATATTCTATAAAGGAACCAATGGTGTTGATGTCAGGTTTGTTGATATATTAGAAACTATCAAACCTGGTGATAGTCTAGATATCGACAATAACTCAGAACTTGGTCAGGGCATTCCTCTTGATGAAGATCCAAGAGTAGTGATTGGTATTAGTACTGTTGATACCACATTCACCAATCCTTACAGTGGTCCAGGTATTACAACTGATGCAAATCTCTTGAGACCTGTTACCTGGTGTAAACAACTTACAGATAAGATTATTGATGGTGAGGTTGTTGGTAAGGACAGAATTCACTATGAACCTCTGATCTATCCTGCATCTTATCTGATTCAACCTGTAAGTGCAGCGGCAACGTTCGGTTACATCGACACTATAGTACCTCTCTATGATGGAGAGAACGAAGCATCACAAAGATCTTTCCAGAACTTTGTTGTTATCACATCACAAGATGAGATAATTCAGGCAACCGCATCTGCAACTGTTTCATCCGGGGGAACAATTAGTTCTATCAACATTACGAACACTGGTGTTGGTTACACACTTGCTCCAGAAATTACAATCTCCACACCTGTTGGAGTTGGAACAACTCAAAGAGCATCCGTAACTACTAATGTTGTTGGTGGTGGGATTGATTTCATCGTCATAAATAATCCGGGAACTGGATACACCTCATCCAATCCACCAGAAATTCTCATCGAGACTCCTGATTTTATAAGAGAAGAGATACCAGTTAATTCCTATTTGGGAGATTATGGTATAGTTGTTGCAATGGGAAGATCAACAGTCTCTGGTCAAGATGAATTAATCACTGATTTCTACATCCCCGAAGATTCGTTCATGAGAGATATTAATCTTGTTGGATCTGCCGTTACAGTCAGTCAACTTGATACGGGTGATTACTTCACCATGTTTGATACAAATGTTTCAATTGCAAGTACTACATCAGGTACATTGATCAGTCAGAGAATTGATGGTTCTATAATTGGTATCACCACTATATTTGCTGATCTGGTTTATCAGGTTAAGAATGCAGTTACAGTTGAATCAAATGTAAGTGGTGTAGGTATAACTTATGTAAGAAGAATCTTCTCAAATCTTTCTGGTATTTCCACTGGAGTTGCATTCGATAAGAGCTTCCTTACATTTGATTCTACAATATTCACTTTTGATAGTAGAAACTTTGAAGTCTTTAGTGGTGGTATTACTACTTCACATTACCTGGGCGATTATAGTTGGGGTAGAATTAATTTCAACTCTAGAGTTGGAATAAACACATTTAACTTCTACGGAAATGATGGTTACACGGGGATTTCAACATCCGCTCTGGTTATCAGACAAAATCCTTTGAAGTATGATAATTATATTTAATATAATAAATAAACCTATAAAGAGACTCAGAAGTAATGGCAAAACTTGGAATTAACACAGGTACTAGCCCAAATGATGATACTGGAGATTCCCTCTTAGATGGGGCAGTAAAAATTAATAAAAACTTTAATGAAGTTTATACTCTTCTTGGTGACGGTACGACATTGTCTGTCGGTGTCGTTACTGCCATTACCGCTGGCAGTAATATTAGTGTAAGTAGCGCTACTGGTAATGTAACAATCACCGGACTAGCAAACACGGCTAATGTAATTACTGATAGTCTTGTCGTTACCGGAATTAGTACACTTGGTACTACAGTAGTAACATCATTAGGAGTCCCCCTCATATCAACTGGGGTGAACGTGACTGGTGTTGTTACTGCAACATCATTTGTTGGAGATGGTTCTGGACTTTCTGGACTGACTGGTATTGTAACTAGTATTGTTGCTGGTACTAATGTCACTGTCTCCAACAATAGTGGAACATATACAATTAACTCTTCTGGAGGAGGAGGTGGTGGTATTACAACCGCCAATATAAGCGCGGACACTTTACAAGTTTCTGGTGTTTCAACATTTTCTGGAAATACTATAACTAATGGACGAGCTAGTATAGGAAATAGTAATCCTGGAAATGCAAATTTAGCAATTGTTAATACTACTGGTAATAATGCATCGTTTTCTATTGGTCAAAATGTAGATGGAACTGGTCAAAATCATCTTGGAATATATTATGGTACTGCCTTAGGTACACCACCTGGAGCAGATATATTCACCTCCAATGGTAATATGAGTTTCTGGGTTGATGGTGCTGGTGGTGGGGCTGGCAGTTCAGAAATTGAATTTGGAAACGCTTTTGGTGCTGGTGGTGGTGCCACCTGGATGTCTATATCTTCTAGTGGTGTTGAGGTAACAGGTGTTGTTACTGCTACATCATTTACTGGTGATGGTTCTGGACTGACTGGTATTGTAACTAGTATTGTTGCTGGTACTAATGTCACTGTCTCCAACAATAGTGGAACATATACAATTAACTCTTCTGGAGGAGGAGGTGGTGGTGGTATTTCTGGAATCGATATTCAGGATGAAGGTAGTGCATTATCTACATCTGCGACTACATTAAACTTTGTTGGTGGAGGTGTAGTTGCATCAGGAACTGGAACAACTAAAACAATTACTATCGCTGGTGGAGGAGGTGGTGGTGGCATTACGACCGCTAATATAAGTGCTGATACTTTACAAGTTTCCGGTGTTTCAACATTTTCTGGAAGTGTTATAACTAATAATGCAAATTTATCAATTGTTAATACTACTAGTAATAATGCTCATATTACCGTTGGTCAGAATGTAGATGGAACTGGTCAGAATCACCTTGGAATATACTATGGTACTTCTCTAGGTACACCACCTGGAGCAGATATATTTACCTCTAATGGTAATATGAGTTTCTGGGTTGATGGTTCTGGCTTCGGACCTGGTGGTTCAATAATTGAATTTGGAAACGCTTTTGGTCCTGCTGCTGGTGGCGCCACCTGGATGTCTATATCTTCTAGTGGTCTTAGTGTGGGTGCTGGTGTTACCTATTCTGGTGACGCATCTTACATAACAGCAGGAAAGTGGAATCTAGGTGCCAATGGATCAACGGATTACACATTTGATGGACCTGGATTCAGTGGTGCTACTAATGATCCAATCTTATACCTCGCAAGAGGGCAGACCTATGAGTTTGTAAATGGAATGAATGCTCATCCATTCCAGATTAGAGTATCGAATGGTGGTGCTGCTTATAATACTGGTGTCACTAATAACGGCACATCAAACGGAACAGTGAGATTTGAAATTCCTATGGATGCACCAAATACATTATATTATCAATGTACATCGCACGCTGGAATGGGTAACACAATTAGTGTTTATCCTAACACTATCTAAAATCTCTAATAAATAACAAAAAGTCCTAACAAAATGGCAGCAATAATTACTGATCAACTTAGAATATTGAATGCTAAGAACTTTGTTGCCGGTATCCAGTCCAGCTCAAATTCTTATTATACTTTCATTGGTATTCCTAATGCAACGGACTATCAATCAAACTGGGATTCCAATCCTCCCACTCCGATTGATAGTTTTGAAACCTATAGTAACACATGGGATTCAATGCTTGCGTTGAAAAAAATAAATGCAAGTGATGTGAGTCAGGTTGTTAGGAAAGTAACCTGGACATCGGGTACTACCTATGACATGTACCGTAATGATATTAGTAGAAATAATCCTTCACAACCCTCTGGCTCGTTTGACTTATATTCTACAAACTATTATGTAATGAATAGTGATTATAGAGTCTATACTTGTCTCTATAATGGTGCTGACCCCGAAAACAACTTTGTTGGTGGTCCTTCTCTAGACGAACCAACCTTCACTGATCTAGAACCAAGAGAGGCGGGGAGTAGTGGTGATGGTTACATTTGGAAATACCTTTATACTATTAGTCCAAGTCAGGCAATTAAGTTTGACTCGACTAACTATATTCCTGTTCCTAATGATTGGTATTCAAGTACCAAAGATGCTCCAGTAAGAGATAATGCTACAAATAGTGGCCAATTAAAGGTTATTACGATTAGAAATCGTGGTGTTGGTATTGGAACAGCGAATAGAACATATACCAGAGTTCCTATCAAAGGTGATGGTAATGGTGCTGAGGTAACTATTGTCATCAATAATGACTCTAAAGTAGAAAGTATTAATATCTCTAAAGGAGGTTCTGGATATACCTTTGGTTCTGTTGATTGGGAAGCCGGTGGAGTTCCTACTGGTACAACTCTGCCAATTTTTAATGTAATTGTCCCACCACAAGGTGGTCATGGTGCAGATATCTATAATGAACTAGGTGCATATAATGTTCTGACATATTCTAGATTTGAAAATGATACAGAAAATCCAGACTTTATCACTGGTAACCAGTTTGCATCTGTAGGACTTGTAGAAAATCCACATACACAGGGTTCAAGTTCAAATCTTATACTTGATAAGGCTAGTGCAGTATATGCTCTTAGATTGACCGGTACTGGTTATAGCTCAGCAACATTTACTCAGGATTCATATATTACTCAAACAGTCGGTGTTGGTTCGACTGCAGTTGGTAGAGTTGTTTCATATGATCAAGTTACTGGTATTCTAAAGTACTGGCAGGATAAATCAACTGCAGGTTTTAGTACCAATGGTTCATTAAATCCTGACCCAACATATGGATTTAATATGAATAGATTTACCACTAATACGACTACTGGTGGTAGTTTTGCGATTGTTGGAGGAAGTGCCAACTTGGGTATTGACACAGTATTTACCGGTGTCTCTACAGTCCTAAATAATCGTACATATTATCTTGGTCAGTCCTTCACTAATGGTGTTTCACAACCAGAGTCTAAAAAATACTCTGGAAACATTATTTTCCTTGATAACAGACCTTCCGTAACAAGGTCTTCGTCACAGAAAGAAGATGTAAAGATTATCTTGCAGTTCTAAAGAATTATGCCACAGGAAACTAATCTCAACGTTGCTCCATATTTTGATGATTTCGATCCTCAGAGTAACTATTATAAGGTATTATTCAAACCTGGATATCCCGTTCAGGCCAGAGAACTTAATAATCTACAATCCGTTCTTCAGAATCAAGTTGAAGATGTAGGTAATCACCTTTTTAAAGAAGGTGCTCAGGTAATTCCTGGTAACGTCACATATAACTCAACATTCTACGCTATTCAGATTCAGGAAGAATTTCTTGGAATTCCTGTTGCACTATATCTTGACCAGTTGATTGGGCAAAAGATTATTGGTAGAGATTCTGGTGTAACTGCAAAAGTTATTACATATATCACAAATAAAGAGTCAGATAGAGGAAATTATACTTTATATGTAACATATTTTGATTCTGCAAGTACAGATGCTGCAACTGAGACTTTCTTTGACAATGAAGTTCTAGTAACAGGAGTCAATATTAACTATGCAACAACTTTCATCTCTGCCGGTGAAGGTTTTGCGAATACACTTACAACAAATGCCTCTGCCAAGGGTTCGGCATTTACCCTGAATAATGGTGTTTACTTCTTAAGAGGTACTTTTGTTGATGTATACGATCAAATTTTGATTCTTGATCAATATTCAAACAGACCAAACTATAGAATTGGTCTACAAGTAACAGAAAGTATTGTTTCTTCTGATGTAGATCCATCTCTTACAGATAATGCTCAAGGTTTTAACAATTATAGTGCGCCAGGAGCTGATCGCTTCAAAATTAGTGCAAGACTTTCAAAAAGACCCTTAGATGAATTTGATGATATTAACTTTATTCAGTTATCTGAAGTTATTGATGGCGAATTAAGATCAGATATCAATAAAACTGAATATAATATTCTGGCACAAGAACTTGCCAGAAGAACTTATGATGAATCAGGAAATTACTACATTAAGGAGTTTACTACCTCTTTAAGAGATAGTTTGAATGATGGTAAGGGAAATAGGGGCATTTATGAGGAGGGTCAAACCACTGCTCAGGGTAGTGTTCCTAATGAAAACCTTGCAATTTACAGAATTTCGCCTGGTAAGGCATATGTGAAAGGTTTTGAAGTTGAGACAAGATCTACCACTCTTATTGATTGTCCAAAACCAAGAACCACACGTTTACTTCAAAATCAAGCCATTAACTTTGGTTTTGGACCTACCTTTGAAGTCGATACTGTCTTTGGATCTGCAACAATTGGTTTTAATACTTCAAATACTCTAAGTCTCAGAGATCAAAGAGTTCAAACTAATGGAAGCGCTGGTGGTAAGGAAATTGGTGTTGCAAGAATCTATGATTTTGCCCTAGAATCAGGATCTTATGACACTACAAACGCAAATCTGAATAAGTGGGATCTTTCACTGTTTGATGTACAAACAAATACCGATCTTACAGTCAATGAAAATGTAACTCTCGCACTTCCAACCTTTATTCAAGGTGAATCTAGTGGTGCTTCTGCTTATCTTAGAAGTCCAGTAAGTGTAGGAGCTGCTGTTACTGCATATAATGTAAAAGGTAATTTCTTTATTGGAGAAAACCTGGTATTTAATGGTGTCAAGGATAATGACAGATATGTAATTAATTCTAGATCATATAGTAATTCTGATATTCAATCAGTTTATGGTATTGTTGGTGCAGCAAATACATTTACTGCAAATATTGTTCCAAAGTCCAATTTTGTTATTGGAAACGCAACCTTGACTGCTGGTGATACCGCGACTGGTGTCTCAACTATTACAAATGCAACTACATCCTTTATTGGCATCGCTACTGTTGGTAATCTGGTAAAATATACCACAATTTCTAGTTCAGTTCCTTCTCTTGGTAGAATTACTGAGAATAGTGGATCTGCATTAAAAATTGTTGGTGTTACTACAGTCAGTGGTGTTGTCGAAGGTTCTGTTCCTTCTACACTTACTAGTGTAAACGATCTGACAATTGTTAATAGTAAGATTCAAAGAAACTTTGGAAGTGGAAATGAATCTACTAATCAGTCACTTTATAGTATTTTCCCCAAGAAAAATCTATCTTCTATTGATCTTTCATCTTCTAATATTGTTATTAGAAAACAGTTCCAAACTTCAATTAGTGCTCAAGGAGAGACTCCAGCAATTGATGCAGGAACAAATGAAACCTTCCTACCATTTGATGAAGAAAGATATATTCTTATTCGTTCTAATGGGACCACAGAAGTTCTAACTTCTGATAAGGTTATTCTCAGTAACGGTTCCACTACAATTCAAATTATTGGTCTTTCTGGTGCTGATAGCGCAGGAACAATTCTAGTCACGACTTTAAGAAAAAGTTCTGTTACAGCCAAGGTTAAGAGAAAATCAATATCGAATAGTCTTATTATTGATAAGTCTAAACTTTCTGCATCTGGCACAAATACTGGTTTTGCAGGTACTAGTCTGAATGATGGTCTTACCTATGGTAACTACCCATTTGGAACCAGAGTTCAAGACTCTGTGATTTCATTAAATGTTGCTGATGTTGTCAAGATTCACGGTATTTTTGAATCTACCAATACTAGTTCTGCACTACCACCAAGTGCAGTTCTAGGGTCTCTTGATGGTCCTACAGCAACAACAAATGACCTTATCATAGGTGAAACCATTACTGGCACAATTAGTGGTGCAAAGGCTTTTTATCTGACTAGAAAGACTGATACAACTGTTGAGCTCATTTATTTAAATGATACTTCTTTTGAGAAGAATGAAGTTGTTCAGTTTAGCCAATCTGGTGTAAGTGGAATTGTAGGTACGTTTGAAGCTGGATCCAGAAACATTACAGATCAATATACCTTTGATAATGGCCAAAGAGAGACCATTTATGATTACTCTAGACTAATAAGGAAACCAGGTTTTAATTCACCTGTAAGACAGTTGAAAGTTTATTATTCTAAGGCATTCTACGATTCTGCTGACACTGGTGATATTACAATTGTCAATTCTTACAATTCTTTTGATTATACTGGAGAAATTAATGCACTTAATGGAGTTAGAAACACTGACATAGTTGATGCAAGACCAAGAGTAAAAGATTATTCTATTACTGCAAACTCTAGATCTCCACTTGAGTTCTATGGAAGAGATTTTGATGGCGGTGTAGCCGGACAACATAGTTCAAAAAATGTCATTGCATCAGATGAGTCAATGACACTTGATTATAACTATTATCTTGGAAGAGCTGATAGAGTTTATCTCTCTCCAGATGGTGGATTGAGTATTAAGTATGGTACTCCATCAGATGATCCAAAACTTCCTGATGAAGTTAGTGGTTCTTTGAATATTGCAAACATATTCCTCCCAGCATATCTTTACACAACAGAAACTGCAAGAGTCTCTGTTGTACAACATAAGAGATATCAGATGAGAGATATCTCCAAGTTGGAACAGAGAATTAAGAGTCTTGAGTACTATAGTTCTCTAAGTTTGATTGAAACTAATACACTAAATCTTTTTGTTCCCGACTCAAATGGTCTGAACAGATTTAAGAGTGGTATCTTTATTGATAACTTCTCTACTTTGAATCCTCAGGATACTACTATTGGTGTTAGAAATAGTGTTGATTTTAAGAACAGAGTTCTGAGACCATCTCATTACACGACTGCGATTAATCTGGAGGTTGCATCTAACGCAATTGCAGGAATTGGGACTACAACTCAAGCAAATCAGGATTCTAGATTCGCTGAAATTGTTGCAGAAGGTGTTAAGAGAAAAGGACAAACAGTACTTCTTGATTATACAGACACTTCCTGGTTGGTACAACCATTTGCTACTAGAACTGAAAGTGTAACTCCTTACATGGTTCAATTCTGGAATGGTTCTATTTCTCTCGAACCAGATGTTGATATCTGGATTGATGTTAATAGACTAGAAACCAGAGCTGTAGAAAATGAAGGTGCATTCGAGGCAATTGCTTCGGCACTTCAAGCAGAAGTCACTACTGCCGAAGATGGATCCAGACTTGGTGTCACTCCTGTTCAGTGGGACTCATGGGAAACTGTAGGTGTCAATGTTGATGTTGATGCAACTAATAGTAATGGTGGTGCTCTTACTGGAGAACAACTTGCGCTGGCTGGACTTAATGCCCCATGGGGTGCCAGTGGTGATGCAACTACAATTAGAAATACCACTTCTCTGGATCAACAGAGAGCAGGTTCACAATCAACTGTTACTGAAGTTATCAATAATGAAACTCTTGGCGATAGAGTTGTAAGTAGAGAACTGGTTCACTTCATCAGGTCTCGTAATATCGAAATTACTGCAAAAAGTCTGAAACCATTCACTCAAGTTTATCCATTCTTTGATGGTGTAGATGTTTCCAACTTCACATTCAATAAACTGGTCGAAGTTCAAATGATTAGTGGAACATTTGTAGTAGGGGAGACTGTTAATGGTGAAATGGCTGCAGCAAGTAATACTCAAGGTGTTCAAGCAGTAACCTTACCTTCAATTTCATTCAGAGTAGCAACTGCAAATCATAAGTACGGTCCATATAATAATCCATCTGATACTTATGCAGAGAGTCCGTATGATAGGAACAATAATGTTCCTGCAACATATTCAGAAACATCTACAATTTTGAATATTGACACCTTCAGTCTTCAAAATGAAAATCAACCAGAATTTGAAGGTAGAGTTAGACCTAGTATGGTTCTTACTGGTGGTACTAGTGGCGCAATCGCAGTAGTCAATTCTCTTAGACTGATTACCGATAAACTTGGTGTATTGATTGGATCATTCAGAGTTCCTGATGTATCTGACCTCAAGAACCCTGTATTTGAAACCGGTAGATCTACCTTCAAACTTACTAATGACCCAACTAATAGTCCTATTGAAGGATTTGCAACAACTGCTGGTGAAGAGATCTTCTATTCTGAAGGTAGTATTGATAATACTCAGGAAGTAACACTTTCACTCAGAAATGCAAGAGTTCAAGTCAATAGTGAGTTTACTGAAACCAGACAACTATCAGATACTGGTGTAGGTCTTATTCTGAGTAATGTTACAATTAATCCACCACCACCGCCACCATCTCCACCGAGTCCTCCTGCACCACCAGAACCGTGGCCAAGAGATCCACTGGCACAGACATTCTTCATTAGTGAAGAAACTGGTATATTCATAACAAAAATTGATTTGTTCTTCAGTCAAAAGGATGACATACTTCCTGTTACTGTTCAACTTAGAGAAACTACTATTGGTACTCCAAACCTTACCATTCTTCCTTATTCTGAAATTGATGTTGATCCCAAGGATATTAACTTGTCTCTTGATGGAACTGTACCGACAACAGTTGAATTTGAATCACCTGTATATGTTGCCGGACTGAAAGAATATGCTATTGTTCTCATATCAGATTCTCTGGAGTATAGAGCATGGATTTCTAGACTTGGTGAACCTGATGTTACAACTTTGGGCCCAGAGTCTGGACAGAAATTGGTATCAACACAACCAATTCTTGGTTCACTATTCAAATCACAAAATGCGACTGTTTGGACACCAAGTCAGTATGAAGACTTGAAATTCAGTGTTTACAGAGCAAACTTTACAGGACAAGGTTTTGTTGGTTTCTTCAACCCAACACTTCCAACCTCACTTTCTCGTATTTCTAAAGATGCTATCACTATCGACTCTAGAAATATTAGTGTAGGTATTGGAACTACAATTCAAGATGCATCACTTGAATTTGGTAATACTATTCTTCAGGTGGGTAAGACTGGTCGTGGAACATTGGTAGGTTATGCAGGATCTGCAACTTCAACACTTACGATTACAAACTCTGGTATTGGTTATACACCTTCTTCAGGTGGTTATACCTTTGCAGGTGTTGCACTTACTTCAATAACTGGTAATGGGCTAAATGCAACCGCAGACATTTATGTTGAGGGTGGTATTGCAGTTGGTGCTACCATTAATGCTGGTGGTAAGGGTTACTCAGTTGGTGATGTCTTAAGACCTCTCACTGTGGGTAATACTCAACTTGGAAGAAATATGAAACTCTCAGTTGGTGAGGTTTCTGGTAACAATGAACTTGTTATTGACAATGTTCAAGGTGAGTTTGATACTCTAACACAACTCTCTTATATCAACAAAGCCGGTATTACTACGTCAATTAATTCAGGTATTGGTGGAAATGCAATTCCAGTTTCACCAATTAGGATTAATAGTGATGGACTTCATATGCAAGTATTCCAGAGAAATCATGGAATGCACACAAGAATCAACCGTGTTACTTTAACAGATGTTGCATCTGATGTCTCACCTTCCACTCTGACAGTAAGTTACACTGGAACTGATACTGGAATTATTAGTGTTGGTAATACAAATGTATTTGGCCAGTTTGAAGGTGTTGGTGTTGGAACTACGAATCCAGGATATGCCAAGATTGGAAAAGAAATTGTTTCCTACACTGGAGTTGCTAATAATACCCTGATTGGTATTACAAGAGGTATTGATGGTAGTCAGGCAACTGCTCACAATATTTCTGACTTGGTTTATAAGTATGAACTTGATGGTGTTTCACTGAGAAGAATCAATAGAACACACAATCTTGGAGATGTGACCAAGGCCAATCCTATTGGACTTGACTATTATAATGTCAAGATTGATATGGATGATACAGATTATGGTATTGATAGGTCAGCAGGCACTGTTTTTGGATCAAGATACTTTGAAACTAATACAAAGGCTGGTGGCCCTAATGTAAAAGGTACTTATAACTTACCTTTCAACTTGATGATTCCTAAGATCAATACTATTGAACCGAAAGGAACTGATGTTGTCATTCAAGCAAGAACAATTTCTGAGACCAGTATTTCTGGTGGAGAAGCTTCTTATGTTGATAAGGGTTACACAGAAGTCACAAACTTCAGAAAGAACTACTTTGAAGATCCTAGAATGATTGCTTCTCCGATTAATGAGAACACATATCTCACTACTCAACCCGGCAATAAGTCCTTTACTGCAGGTATTAACCTCTTCAGTTCGGACAATAGACTGTCACCAGCAATCGACCTAGACAATTCTTCTATTGTATTTGTGACCAACAGAGTCAATGCACCGATAGCAAATTATGCAACTGATCCTAGAGTCAATACAACTGTTGATGATCCAAATAACTTCACTTATGTAAGTAAGAATGTTCTTTTGGAGAATCCAGCAAGTGGTCTGAAAGTTTATATTGACGCTTATATCTC
>Ga0209535_1000690_pt1 | contig 23589 bp, 34 predicted proteins | sample LinPmetageLP28_FD_184041 | JGI IMG/M metagenome (GOLD analysis project Ga0209535, IMG submission 184041) | Marine viral communities from the Pacific Ocean - LP-28 (SPAdes) (version 2) | ecosystem: Environmental > Aquatic > Marine > Oceanic | place: Pacific Ocean | collected 2009-08-22
TTTAACAAAGGTATTCCCCTAGGCAAAGTATCAGTACTTGCCGGTGAGTCTGGTGCAGGAAAATCATACATTGCATCAGGCAACATTATTAAAAACGCACAGGATCAAGGTATATTTGTAATATTAGTTGATTCTGAGAATGCACTAGACGAGGCTTGGCTACAAGCACTTGGTGTTGACACTGACGAAAAAAAATTATTAAAATTAAGTTTGTCAATGGTCGATGACGTTGCAAAAACTGTATCAGAGTTTATGAAAGAATACAGAACAGAACATGCAGAAAACAGAGACAATGCTCCAAAAGTTTTATTTGTAGTTGACTCGTTAGGTATGTTGCTTACTCCAACAGATGTAGATCAGTTTAACAAAGGTGAGATGAAAGGTGACTTGGGTCGTAAGCCTAAGGCCTTGACAGCACTTGTAAGAAACTGTGTTAATATGTTTGGTTCATGGAACGTAGGCTTAATGGCTACTAATCACACATATGCATCGCAAGATATGTTTGATCCAGACGACAAGATATCAGGAGGACAAGGATTTATATATGCATCTAGTATTGTTGTTGCAATGAAGAAACTTAAATTAAAAGAAGATGAAGCAGGAAACAAAGTTACAGATGTACGAGGTATTAGAGCGGCTTGTAAAGTAATGAAAACAAGGTACGCTAAACCTTTTGAAAGTGTACAAGTTAAGATTCCATACGAAACTGGAATGAATCCTTATTCAGGATTGCTTGATTTATTTGAGAAAAAAGGCGTAATAAAGCAACAAGGTAACAGATTAAAGTATGTCGATTCTAAAGGTGTTGAAACCATAGAGTTCCGAAAAAACTGGACCGGTGATAAATTAACAAAAGTCATGAATGACTTTGCTAATATAACTGACCAGGAGACAGCAGAAGATGGAACAGACAATGGATAGTGCTCAAATAGAAGAAATTTGGACAACAGTAACACACTACATTCCGGAGCGGCAAAAACTAGATTGTGCAGTAGATTTTGTTAAAACACTTGTAGACCAAGGTGTTGATATGAGAACACTAAAGGCCGCACAAGAATATGATGAAAAACTAACAGAAGCAATCACAATAGTTTTACAAGATGCCGACGATGATGAATTTGTAGATACTGAATTTTATGAGGATAGATGAGTTGGTACCTTACTATAAGTAGAGACATTTCAAAAATACCAGAGTGTATCTTACACTACAATAAAGAATACGAAACAGCACGTAAAGAATGCGGCATATGGGGTAATTTAGAAAAATCCTCAGCGGCACTTCCAGGAATTGTTGAACATAGATTTCAACAACTTCAAGAAATAGAAGCAATACTTGAATATCTTAACATAGAAAAAAGAAAATTAAGATCAACGCATTTTAAAAAATATTTAGAAAATTATCAAAGAGCACTATCAAGTCGAGATGTTGAAAAATATGTAGATGGTGAAGCGGATGTGGTAGACTTTGATAAAATTGTAAATGAATTTGCTTTACTTAGAAACCGTTGGTTGGGCATAACCAAAGGACTTGATCAAAAACAATGGCAAATAACCAATATTGTGAAACTTAGAGTAGCAGGAATGGAAGATGCCACGATCAAATAGAATAATCTTAACAGACGTAGACGGTGTATTACTAGAATGGGAAAACCATTTTACTCAATGGATGTTGAAAAGAAGTCATTTTGTGAGACGCAAAAGAAGACAGACATATAGGTTGTTAAAAAATAAACAGTCAGAATACGCCATGGAGAAACGGTTTGGTGTTTCTAAGACAACAATAGAAAAAGAAATAAGAGAATTCAATAGAAGTGCATGGATGGGTACTCAACCGCCATTGCCAGAAGCAGTTAAGTTTGTAAAATTACTACACGCAGAAGGATGGACTTTTATTCCTATTACATCACAAACTTCAGATGTACCTGCACAGTTATTAAGGAAAACACTGCTGTCTGATCTTTTTGGTGAACACGTTTTTCAAAACTACTTTATTTTAGAAACCGGCGATGACAAATTCTCAGTCTTAGAAGAATTTAAAAATACTGGTTTATATTGGGTTGAAGACAAGTGGGAAAATGCTATGACTGGATACAAATTAGGCTTAAAACCTCTGTTAATTAATCATGGCTACAATCAACATCACTCACATCCTAAAATCAAGAGAGTAAATAATTGGAAACAAATTCACAAGATAGTTTCAAATTAAATGCAAGTACACAGCGATAAACCAAAATTAAAAATATTAATTTGTGGCCTGCCGGGATCAGGAAAAACTACACTCGCAGAGAGACTAGTGCCAATGCTTAACGCAGTATGGCTTAATGCAGACGAAGTAAGAAAAAATGCAGATGATTGGGATTTTTCTCCTGAAGGTCGAAATAGACAAGCCAACAGAATGAAATCAATGGCTCAAGAAGCAATTAATAATAATAGAAATGTTATAGCAGACTTTGTGTGTCCAACTGAAAAAACAAGAGAAGACTTTAGTGCAGACTATACAATTTGGATGGACACAATTAAAGAAGGAAGATTTGAGGATACTAACAAAATGTTTGTACCACCTAAACATTATGATTACAAAGTAACACACATGGACGCAGAGATGTGGGCGTTTTTAATTAAACAGGACATACATAAAAATGACAAATAATTGGGACAATAGAAAACCAACAGCACAAATGTTAGGCAGATGGCAACCATGGCACAATGGACATCAAAAACTTTTTGAAGAAATCCTAAAGAAAACAGGACAAGTTTTAATAATGGTGAGAGATGTACAAGGGGTTGGCGACAATCCTTTCGATTTTGAAACTATAAAAACTAACATAGAAAATGCCCTTAAAGAGTATGAAGGAAAATTCAAAATCATATTGGTACCAAACATAACTAATATATGTTATGGTAGAGGAGTTGGATACAAAATAGAAGAGATAGTGTTAGACTCTGAAACACAAAAAATATCCGCTACAAAAATTAGAGAAAAAATGCGTAATGACGGAGATTTAAAATGAAAATATATGTAGGACACGACAGCCGAGAAGATATTGCGTATCAAGTTTGCGAACATTCAATAAAAAGACGAGATCCATCAGCAGAAGTTATTCCACTAAAGCAAAGACAAATGCGAGAACAAGGTCTATACACTAGACCTGTTGACAAATTAGCATCTACAGAATTTACATTTACAAGATTTTTTATTCCATACATGAATGATTACAAAGGTTGGGCAGTATTTTGCGACTGTGACTTTGTTTGGCAGATTCCAAGCCATGAACTAGTAAAATTCTGTGATCCAAGCAAGGCAGTTGTTTGTGTTCAACATGATTATAAACCTAAAGAAGGAACCAAAATGGATGGACAGGTGCAAACAGTATATCCAAGAAAAAATTGGTCAAGTATGGTGCTATGGAACTGCGAACATCCAAAGAACAAAATATTAACTCCCGAACTCTTAAATGAAAAAGATGCAAAATTTTTACATAGATTTAGTTGGCTGGAAGACAATGAAGTTGGTTCTTTACCGCATGAATACAATTGGTTAGTGGGTTGGTACAAACAACCAACAGACGGTAAACCTAAAATATTGCACTACACTGAAGGTGGTCCATGGTTTGACGGATACAGAGATTGTGAATATGCTGATGTGTGGAAAAAAGAATTAATAAATTTATTTTCATCATAATGATAACTGTACTAGATAATTTTAATCCTGAAACTGATTACTTTCAAGAACCGTATCCTCATATTGTAATTAAGAACGCATTGCCAAAAGATTTTTATCAAACTTTAGCAAAAACTTTTCCAACACAAGAAATGAAACAAAAGTTGCCTTTGATTGAAGGGCACACGCACAGGTATCTTGCAAATGATGTTTTAAACAAAAAGACAATCACTGTATCAGAAGAGTGGCAAGATTTTTTTAAAGCACACACAAGTCAAAAATATTACGATAAAGTTTTAAACTTATTCAAAAATGATATAACATATGGAGAACAAGTTTTTAATAAAAAAGTAATGGTTAGAGGCGTAGATGAAAAAAATGGTGACATGGTTACTGACACACAATTTGTTGTTCATAATCCAATAAAAGTTGGTACAACACGAACCACACACATCGACAATCCACAGGAACTTTATGCAGGACTACTTTATTTTCGACAGGACACAGATACAAGTACCGGTGGAGACTTTGAAATTTTTGACACCAAACTTGTAAAAGGAGTTGATAAACAAAAAGGACGAGAAATATCTCAAGATACAGAAAAAAAATTAATAAGAACAGTAAAATATAAACCAAACACTTTTGTTATGTTTCTTAATACAGGAAAAAGCGTTCACGGAGTTACTCCAAGAGAAAACGCAACAGTTGAAAGATTAAGCATCAACATCATTGCAGAAACAAGAAGCAAACAAAACTTATTATTCAAGTTATCAGATGTTGCATAAAATTTCAGATGATAACATTAAGGAATCATACATTGTAATAAATGGACCTATTGAAAATAAACTTTATGACCATCTTTATGAACAATTCTATAACGAGCATCACGAAGTGTGGCAAAAACTTAGACAAACTTATAATATAGAAACACTAAATTTAGAACAACTCGAACCCAACGCACACAGAAACAAAGATGAATATGTTGGCTATTGGTTTTTCAAACAGAGAACTGACAACAGATCAATACACATCAAAATTGGTGAGAAAAATTTACCTTATAGACCAAACACTATTGTTATCATGAATTCAAAAGATAGTTTTGAGTTAATAAACACCCAGGGAGATAAGCCTGAAATGTTGGTTTGTTTTGTATATTTTAATGAAACTGATCAAAAAAAAATTAAAGAACTTTTATCTCTTTCAAAATAGAAACAGCAGTTCCATTGTTAAATTCTTCAGGAGTAAACTGCTGATATGCTAAAGAATTAAGCCAATTACTAGGATCAACATAATTTAAACTTTCTATTTTACTTAGATCTGTATCACAGATCGATTCTGCAAAACTACTTTGATGACACACAACAGGAACTCCTTCGCATAAACTTTCTACGGCACTAATACTACAACTAGTAACACATGCGTAAGCGTTTTCAAGTTGTTTCTCAATAGGAATAACTGCTTCGCTTGGCCCACTGGTTCCACGTCCTCGAGGTTTGTGTCTTATTATAATAGGTCTATCAGTATGTTGTTTTATTTCTTTTATGGTTTTATCCAACCAATCTTGTTCATTAATAAAATTGTTGATACCTGGACTACTAGGACAAACTAAAATATGATCTCCTTTGTTAGTTTTATCTTTCACTTGCACATTAAATTTTTGTAATCTTTTATTGTCAAGGCCATGAATATAGCCTACGTGTATTTTATTTTTGCATATTCTCCAATAATGATTGTTGGGTTTTAAATTAGTGTTGTCAAATCTACCAAAGTATGGCGTATCTGTAAACCACCAATTTTGACCTGCTTCATCTATCTGATGTATTCCAAAGTATGGCGTATCTGTAAACCACCAATTTTGACCTGCTTCATCTATCTGATGTATTAGATTAGTATTATTGTTGACTAATCCCCAAAACATAGATTGTGTGTCGTCATTTAAAAAATAATTTAAGTTATTGTCTGCAAACTTTACGTCTTCGATCCAATGTGTTCGAACGCCATTAAAGACTTCCCAACATTTACTTTTTGGATTGTTAGATGGTGCGTAGATTGTTAACATCAATATACTCCTTTAACATATTTGCCCATTGCACATGACCTTCAGTGCTTGGGTGTGGATCATTTGGACTTACAATTAATTTTTTATCTAAAACATATTCATAATGACTTGTAGTAGGATTAAAAAATCTTTTCATGTCTAATGCTTCTCTGATTGCTTTGCTATCTCTACAAGGAGCCTCCAATGTATTTGGTAAGGCATTGTACATAACATATGGAATACTTTTTCTAGCAAAATAATTTTGTAAGTCAAACACATGATCTAAAAAATTAATCGTTGCATTGGTCTCAATATCCCAACCTCGTTGTTCTTGAATAAAACTAACATTGTCCAAGGTCTTCCAGGTTCTCCAAGTGAGGTCAGTGCCTTCAATTCTTCCTGCTTTCCAACCATCATTAGTGACATAGTCGTTTCTATGCTGACTGCTCCAGCCAATAACTGCAAATGTATTAGCAGAACCGTTTTGTTCAAACCAAACTTTTGTGCTAAAACTAATTCTACCATTACCTCTGCCACCCATTGCTATATTGGTAATGTCTGCACTGTAATGTTTGGCCAATTCTAATGATGCAAAAGTTTCTACACCATCTTTTGGTCTTGGTGTTAAAAAACTACATCCATTGGAAAAAAGTTTGTTCATACGTGTATTTTATAGTATAATTATTACAAATACAATGATAGTACAACCAATTTCTGACATATCTTATTTTATTGAAAAGTTTGGTCATATAGACCTTCCTTTTGCATTTAAGGTAAAATGGCACCCAAAGCAAAGTCAGGATCAATTCGAAACTGCTATCACCTTTGTTGCAAAATTTAACGACTGCACAGTTAATAGTAACCCTCCATTGCTTATTACCAACGACAACTTAATGGTTACTGATCATGTTTGGCCCTTGCTTTGGCAAGCAAAAAATAAGCCAAAAAAAACGCACAAGTTATGGAACAATTGGGGTAAAAAAATTGATATAAACTTACCTAAACCAAAGAAAAATTATGGTGCTGAAAATACATATGTATGGATGCCAATAGATAAGGAGTCAAGTAACAATCCATGGCACGTATGGATAGACGTAATTTCAAAATTAAGATTGGTAGCAAATCTTAAACAAAAACATATGTTTGATTACATTTATGTTTTTCCTTGCATGTCAACTTATCTTAAAAAAGTATTAAAAGAAATTTTCCCCCACATGCAATATTTTGTTATGGAAAAAAATTCAACATTAAAATTTAGGCATCTCATTGTGCCAAGTATGAGTAACAGAGATGACGGGGTGACTAATCCTAGAATAATAGAATGGCTAAGAACATTTGGTCCAGCAAAAAGCAATCCGGATAAAAAAATTTTTATTACCCGTAAAGACGCAAAAACAAGACAACTAGTCAATCAAGAAGAATTACTTTTGGCATTGGCAGGATTTAAACCTGTTGAACTTTCACAATATACTGTACAGGAACAAATGAAAATTTTTGATACAGCCACACATGTAGTTGCAACACATGGTGCAGGCTTGGTAAATTTATTATGGTGTCAGCATGGCACAAAAGTAATTGAAATAAATCATATTGAGCAAGTTGACAAAAAAGTTTATCCTGTATTAAGTCATAACTGTGGTTTAATACACAAAGTTTTATTTGGAGACAAAATTAAACTTAATCATAAAGATAAGCCTAAAGGAGTAAAACGACTTAACGATATGGCCAACATTAAAATTAATGTTCAAGAGGTTATTAAATGTCTATAGTTGGAATACACACCACAAAACCAAGGACACAACGATATGTTGACGCTTTTGTAAAAGGTACACCAGGCCCAAATAAGATATATCAATTTAGAGACCTAAAAGAACTTCCAAAAGAAAATATAACCATGTACGGTATACTTGCAGGATCAGGTGAAGTTTATAAATTGTGTGAAAAACAAAATAAAGATTTTTACTTTATGGATCATGGTTATTTTACAAATGCTCATGACTACCCACATTGGTTAAGGATAACAAAAAATAAACACTGTCAAAACAAATTGACTCACAAAAAAAGTGATCGATATGAAAAGTATTTTAAAGAAGAAATTAAACCATGGCAAAAAAGCGGTGGAAAAATTTTAGTATTACCACCTACAAACGCAATATCAAATTTTTTCAAAGTTGGAAATTGGATAGATCAAACTTTAAAAATATTAAAAACCAACACAGACAGAATAATAGATGTGAGAGAAAAACCTTATAATCCTACAATTGCAACTGATCATGTGGGAGCAACAATAAAAGTTGATAAACCAACAAAACAACAAGGTAATACAACTGATCATGTGGGAGCAACTATAAAAGTTGATAAACCAACAAAACAACAAGGTAATATAAATTGGCAAGATTATTTTGCCTGCGTAACTTATAACAGCAACACAACGTTGGCTAGTCTGCACAACGGTGTACCTGTCTTTTGCGATAGTGTTAATTGTGCGGCGGCTCCTATTTCGGAAACTAATTTGGCCAATATAGAAACGCCTAAATACGAAGATAGAATGACATTGTTTGCAAGTCTAGCATATAACAACTTTAACCTTACAGAAATGCAAGATGGCACTGCATGGAAAATCTTAAATGGCTGATAAATTAAAACCTGAACATACAGAGATAGTTGAAAAAATTCGTATTCTTGAAAGCGAAGTAGTAACAGCAAAACAGAGATTCAAGAAATATCACAACTACTATGCACCAGAAGACATAGTAAAAAGTTCAAAATACGTTTTGTCGTTTGGAGTAGGTGGTAACTGTGCTTTTGAAAAATTAATGTGTTTCGACAATCCAAATTTAGAAATACAAATGTTCGATCCCACACCATGGACAAGACAAAATATAAATTCCATATTAAACGGTAGTGGAAAAAAATATTTTAAACATTCACAAACTGCTATGGCGTTTGCAGAAACAGTTGTTAAAAAAAATATAAAATATATTCCAATTGGGTATGCACCTACTAATGGCAAACAAAAATTTTACTATACACCCTTAAAAAACGATGCAGGAGAAATAATGTCTGTAAAAAATCAATGGAAAAGTTTTAGTGCGTTTAATCCTGATGGAACCAGATTAGCCACAGAAGTAGACTTTAAAAATATAGAAACAATTATGCATGATGCAAATTGGAGCACAGTTGATATACTTAAAACTGATATAGAAGGACATTGGTATAATTTTGCAAAAGAAATACTAGACAAACAAATAGATTTTAAATACTGGGTGACAGAAATAGAATTAGGATTAAACGACAATTATGAAACAAATTTTGAACAAATTAGAGAAATATGTAGTGCATTTAAATCAAAATACAAAATTGTTATAAACAGACAAAGATTAAAACCAATGCTTGAATTAGGATTTTTAAAAAATGAAAGTTGAAATTTTTAGACGAACAGTAAAAGACCGTAGGAGAGGCAACAGTTATGAGTTGCTTTTTCATTTAGCAGAAGGCATAAAAGCCACTGGCGACGAACCTGTAATTGTGCATGAACATCGAACAGGCCCCACTGTTGAAGATGTTTGGCTATGGAGGAGACAAACAGATGCATCATACTAAAGGTAGAAGAAGAGAACTTGCAAATATATGTCGTGCAAAAAAAATTCCTTTGATAACATTCGACGGCGGAGTTCTATCTAGTTTTGGCAATGTGTCTACGTCACCTGAACATCATTTTCGAGTAGCACTTACATCATTTTCGAGTAGCACTTTACACACCAATGAACAACGGCAACTTTCTAAGTGATGACTCACCTAGCGATAGATGGGAAATGATGAAAGAAAAATTTAATGTAAAGTATGAACCATGGCGTAAAAGCAATCCTGACGATCCTATACTTTTTGTTTTACAGCCAAAAGACAATTGGAGCATGAATGAATTAGATCCATTAGACTGGTTTAACGATGTATACAAAAAGGTTCGACCATTGACTAAAAGAAAATTTATTGTAAGGCCACACCCTAATCACGCTGATGTAATGTACCAAAGACGAAAAGAATTTCCTCAAGATATTGAATTAGAAATACCTCAAAGACATTTTGTTGGTGATCAGAAAAAGCATTATAGATTTCATTTCCAACAAGCAATAACCAATTGCCATGCTGTTGTTACTCACAATTCTACTGCCTCAACTGACTCCTGCGTCAGGGGTATTCCTACCTTTTGCACTAGCGATCTTGCACTTTGTTGGCCTGTAGCAAATAAAGATTTAACAAAAATTGAAACTCCAGAAATGCCTGATAGAACACAATGGGTCAATGACCTTGGATATAAAATGTGGAGCATAAAAGAAATACGTGACGGCACAGTGTATAAAAGATTTAAACAAAAATTAGGATTAATATGATTTCACTCTCAGTAATAACAACTTTTCCTCCTAACAGATGGCAGGCATATGCCAAAAGAATGTTGGAGAGCCATATTGAATTTTGGCCAAACGATGTCAAACTCTATGCCTACTATGAAGGTGACAAACCTAACTTAATACACGACAAAATAGAATATGTAAACATCGAAGATGTCAATCCTGAACTTGTTAAATTTAAGGAAAAACACAAAAACGATCCAGTAGCCAATGGTGAACTACAAGAGATTCCAGGTGGAGTAAGACGAGATCCTAAAGCAGGAAAAAATGATAGAGGCAAGGGCAGTTACCTTTGGGACGCTGTGCGTTTTAGTCATAAAACTTTTGCAGTTGATCATGCCATAAAAAATATTGATACTGACTATGTGCTATGGTTAGATGCGGACACCTATACTTTTCGACCTATTACAAAAGAATTTGTAACATCACTTTTACCTAAAGACAAACTTGTAAATTTTTTAGGCCGAGGCCAAAAATATCCAGAGTGTGGTTGGGTGTGTTACAATAGACGACATCCACAAATAAATCAATTCATGGACACATGGACTGGTCTCTACAAAAACAACACAATATTCAAAGAATTAGAATGGCACGACAGTTATCTATTTTGGCAAATACTAAAAAGAGTCGCACCAAATGAAGGTGTTGATATTGGAAAAGGTGCTGGAGCCAAAGGACATCATATTTTTATTAATAGTGCTTTAGGAGAATATATTGATCACATGAAAGGGAAAAGAAAAATAAAAGGAAAAAGTTCAGCAAACGATCTACGGACAAAACACAATCAGGACTATTGGAAAAATGTAGAAAACTATGACCCGTTCGGGGGTATAAAGTTTGATCCTAAACAAGCAGAAGATATAATAAGCAAAGTAGCAAAAGGTAAACAAGGAAACTAATAACATGAAAATAAGTGTTTTTCCATCATACGGCAGTCTTAATTCTAAACCTGTATTTGATGCTTTCATAGAAAATTTAAAAAATAAAAACGAAAATTTTCAAATAGACAAATATGATTTAGATACAGACGTGGCTGTAATATGGAGTGTGTTATGGCAAGGAAGAATGCGTAGTAACTTAAGAATCTGGAAAGAATTTCAAGCTCTTAAAAAACCTGTTGTTGTTTTGGAAGTAGGAGGAATAAAACGTAACATGACATGGAAGATGGGGATCAATGGTATCAACAGAGATGCAGACTTTGCAAATGATTCTTACAGCGAAGATAGATGGAAAAAATTTAATATAAATTTTAAACCATGGAAACGCACTGGAAAAAATATAATCATTTGCGGCCAACATGACAGCAGTGAACAATGGAAAAATCTTCCAGATATGAACGCATGGTTACTAGAGCAAGTGTCACAAATTAAAAAACACTCCGACAAAAATATTATAATAAGGCCACATCCGAGAAACATGATAAGCATTAAAATGGCCGGAGTACAAACACAAGTGCCGCGTAGAAATCCAAACACATACGACGACACAGACTTTGTAAAACATCTCGATGATGCATATGCTGTAGTCAACCATAGTAGCAATCCTGCCATGGAGGCTGTTTTTAACGGTGTACCTGTTTTTACATCCAAGTCCAGTTTATGTTATGATGTTGCCAACAAACAATATGAAGATTTACAAAATCCAAAAAAACCTAATAGAGAAGACTGGGCACACAAATTATGTCATACTGAATGGTGGATAGATGAAATAAAAGAAGGAACACCTTGGCAAAGAATTAGAAACCAAATAGAAAAAAATTACAATGTTAACAATTAAAGACAACTTTTTAGATGAAAAAGATTTTGAGGACCTAATTTACGTAACATTGAAATGGGGGCAGTTCCCGTGGTACTTAAATCATGGTGTAAGTTATGAAGATGATGGTAAGGTGCAATTTACTCATCTTATGTATAAGGAAGGAAAGTTTCAAAGCAGTTTTACATTAGGCGGACTAGATATTTTTAAAGAAAAATTAAACATCAAAGACATTGTACGTGTAAAATTTAATTTGCTTTTTAGGACTGAAAAAATACATGAACATCTAATGCACACTGACATTCAAAATCCTGCACCTAATACACAAACAGCAATACTGTATCTAAACACAAACAATGGATATACAAAATTTGAAAATGGTGAGGAAGTATCAAGTGTGGCCAACAGACTAGTTATGTTTGACGCTACAATTCCGCATGCGGGTACAACAAACAACTGCGACACACCTTACAGAGCAGTTTTAAATTTAAATTTTATACCAAAAGAAAAATAGATGACTATAATTAAACCAATAGAATGGCAACCATATGAAGGTGAAACAGTTATTGTCAACACTGTAATACGTAAAGGTAAAAAAATTCAAGAAACAAAATTTTATGAAGATAAAGTAAAAGCAGTGCCTAAAGGCAACGCATATATTATCGGTAATGGTCCAAGTCGAAACAAATTTGAACTCAAAACTTTAAAAGATTCAGGACAAACATATGGTTGTAATGCTTTGTATAGAGATTTCACTCCTGACTTTTTGTTTAGCGTTGATGCACTAATGTCAAGGGAGATTTCAAAAAGTGAAGTATGGAAAGATTGTGTTTGTTATACTCCAAGTTTAGAAGTAAACAGAAACACTGGACTACATCTGATCCCAAACAATCCAGGATACATATCAGGCAATCAGGCAATATGGACTTCCACAGTGCATGGACACAAAAAAATTTATCTTATTGGTTTTGATTTTAGAGAATACGGAAAAGACAAACTAAACAACATGTATCAAGAATCAGAAAACTATGGCGAAAGACACAGTGACACAATATTTGATGGCTGGTTAAAACAATTTAGGAGTATCATAAAACAAAGGCCTTATTGTGATTTTACTGTCGTGCATGACAATCCACCTGATTATCTAAACTATCTACAAACAGGAACTGATTTGGGAAATACTTTTTTGATGACTTATGATCAGTTTAACGATAAAGTTTTAAACCGTACCTTTTAAACTTTGTTCTGAAACTATAAAAATTGTTATTATGGTTGGAATATGGATCTTCCATAACTTGCATTTGATACAAGTGTACCATTTCGTGTGCTAACGTTTCGATAAAATCTTTCCATTTAGGAAATTGCCAATGCAGTTCTAATTTGTATACAATTTCTGCTTTTTCATATGGTATTACATTTTGATTATAGGTGCCTACTCTACACTTTCTGTTGTCCCAATTGGCCACTACTCTTCCCCAGTCACCAACTAGTCTCTTAACAAACATGTCAGGTTCAATTAATCTACCATGAAAAAGACCCCTGTTAAGAGTCCTAAACCAACTCTGTGTTACTGGTAAGGTTGGTCTGTAGGCCTTTACGTGTTCTCTCTTTTTAAGAGCATTTTTTACCCTTAATCTGATTGACTTTTTAGTATTTTTAACTTTTTTTTTCATAATCGATTGACAATATTACCAACTGTGCTATACTGTAATTATCAAAATAATGGAGTTTAATATATTACACTAATATTAAGAAAAATGCCTAAAACAGAACCTAAAACAATAAACGACCTAATCAAAATACTAGCATATAATGATTGGGCCTGGGATTCAACTGGCGTTTGTGCTCATCCTAAAGATCGTCCAACTGTAACATCTTTAGCCGAGGCTGATTATGCTTGGACTGAAAGACAGGCCAACCTAGCAGTTATTTTGTGTAAAAGATACAAAACAAAATTTGAGTCAAAAGGTTTTGATATTGATGAAACTTTAAAAAATAAAAAATTTGCTCAACCATTTAGAGTAATAAGTTCAGCCAAAACAATTGAAATTGATGTTGATAAAGATGAGGAGCAAGTGATTATTTTACGTTTTCCCTACATTAAAAAACTTGTAAATTTAGTTAGATGTTTGAAACAACATAAAGGACTACCTGCATCATATTTTGTTTACGATGGCGGAAGTAAAACATGGACTATAAGAAAAACTGACGTAACAACATTTTATCTTGTATCTATAGGAATAAGATATAATTTTGATTTCACATCTGACCAAATACTAAATGAATATGAAGAAATTAAAAAAGAAAAATTAATTTTCAAAAGTCCTTGTGCAAGAATGATAAAAGATAAAATACAAATTTCAAACGGATCAGAAGCATTAAATGAGTATTGGAAAAATAATTTAGAAAATAAAAAAACGTTGATTCAATTAGACAATTGTAAAAACTTAGGTGTAAATCAAAGAAAAATAAAAGCAAAGGCATATACTGATTTAGGAAAAGAGATTGCACACAATAGTAATTCAATGCTATGGATAGATAAAAAGTTATACTCGAAAGATCAAATTATAGCAGGACTAAATGAACTAGACTCATTTCCGTTGATAATGCCTGTGTCTGGCGACATTACTGACACACCTGAAGCAGTTCTAGATATGCAAAATTGGATTCAGTGTTTTAAACGTCATGGTTTTGATGAAGGCAAACATTTTAGTTTTGCTTTTGATTTTACAGAGCCTAAGCAGTATAAGGACAAAAACAAGGTAGAAAAACGATTTACAGTTCAAAACGAAAAAATGTCCGATGACGTTTTCCAAATTGCATATGACTTATACCAAATGTCTAGATCATTTAAAAGAGTAGACGAACATACTAAAGTTTATTTTGTAAGAAATAAATTAAGTAGATCATTTATGCGATCCAATTTAAAATTGAAATGTTCAATCACAGCGATAGGTGGTGGTTTTTATCATACCGAAGGAGAAAAGGTTAAAAGACTACTTGATAATCTTCCAAAAAAGTTGTATTATAGTACATATCAGCCCATGTCTTATCAATGGAAAGACCGTGCTATAAACAAACTATGAGCTCATGTAAATTAGTAATTAAAGACGAAGTAAACGTTAAATTTGAAAATTTATCCTTGGAATGGCGTAAAAGACTTTCCAACAAATTTAAATATGAAGTTCCATATGCAAGACATTTACCAGCAGTAAAACTTGGACGATGGGATGGCAAGATTGCATTTTTTGGACTAGGAGGCACAACTTATTTGAGCCTGGTTGATCAAATTTTGCCAATTCTAGAAGACGGCGGAGTGTATGTTGATTTTGAAGATCAAAGAACAAAACACAATTTTGAGTTTAATAAAATAGATAAAGATTATCTCAGTAATATAAACTGGCCCAAAGGACACCCATGTGATGGACAACCAATTGTGTTAAGAGATTATCAAGTTGAAACAATTAATAAATTTATTGAGAATCCACAATGTATTCAAGAGATCGCAACTGGTGCAGGCAAGACCATTATTACAGCGGCACTGTGCCAGTTAGTCGAACCATATGGTCGAACACTTACTATTGTTCCAAACAAAAGTCTAGTTACACAAACAGAAGAAGACTTTCTTGCTTGTAATTTAGACACAGGTGTTTATTACGGTGATAGAAAAGAATTAGGCAGATACAACACAATTGCCACTTGGCAATCATTGAATGTACTAGAAAAGAAAAGCAAAGACGATCACACAGCAGATTTTTTAGAAGCAATAAAAGGTATTAATACAATTATAATTGATGAAGTACACATGGCTAAAGCAGATGTTTTAAAAAGAATGTTGACCGGACCTTTTGCACATTGTGGTATACGTTGGGGCCTTACAGGCACAGTGCCAAAAGCAGATTTTGAATTTATGGGAATCAAATGTTCCATCGGCGAAGTAGTTAACAAAATTGCGGCTAAGACACTGCAAGACAAAGGTGTACTTGCTAATTGTAATGTTAATATTATACAAACAATTGAAACAAAAATGTTTACAAACTATCAAGAAGAACTAAAATGGCTTACAACTGATGATCGGAGAATGTCTTTTGTTGCACAAACTATTAAATCAATATCAAATTCAGGAAACACCCTTATACTTGTTGATAGAATAAGTGCAGGTGAAACCCTAAAGAAAAAATTACCTGGCTCAGTTTTTATATCAGGATCAACCAAAAACCCCGACAGAAAGGAACAATATGATGAAGTATCTACAGCAACGAATAAAATTATTATTGCCACATATGGAGTTGCCAGTGTTGGCATTAATATTCCTCGTATTTTTAATCTTGTTCTCATAGAACCAGGAAAATCATTTGTACGAGTAATTCAATCAATAGGACGTGGCATAAGAAAGGCACAGGACAAAGACCATGTAGAAATATGGGATATCACTAGTAGTTGTAAATTTGCGAAAAGACACCTTACTCAAAGAAAAAAGTTTTACAAAGAGGCCAATTACCCTTATAATATAGAAAAAATAAATTATGAAAATTCTTACACTTGATAATATAACTTACAAACTGGAAAAAATTCCAGAGTATGTAGACGAAAAATTAAGATTTGCTGTATTGGACAATTCAGATCCTACAAATCCGGATTACTTTTACATACCATTAATATTTTTAGAATCATTTAATTCTCCAGCGGCAGTGCTACAAATTGGACCATACAAATTAAAAATGCCGTTAGATTGGAAAATGGTCATAGGTGAAGCAGAACAAGGTGAACTTCATGTGTTGCCAATTACAAGTTTAAATGACAGGGGGTTTGACGGATTTACATTTAATCCTTTGACTGGAGGAATGCCAGAATTTTATCAGGTTGATATAGTAGACATTTACACAGAAGTGAAATGGTATTTTCCTAAAATCAAATCTGGACAACTACTTGCTGTTCCTCTAACTAATGAAAAGAATCCGCCATGTGCTTATTTTGTAAAAGACATTTCAAGACAGTGTGAACAATTAGACTATGGCCAGTGTTTTTAAAAAGAAATTAAACAGCAAATTTGTAAAAATAAAAGCACCCGTAATGATGATTGATACAGGAAAAAATATGAAAGAGCCTGTATGGATGGAAAAAGACTTTTTTCCTAGGTTGCTTGACACAATTAAAGAATATAAAATAAAATTAAACTCAATACAGTTCATGCATGGAAACGTAAAAATAGGATTCAAAGATTACAAACACGCAACTAAATTTAGATTGATATATGAAGCAAAAGAATACAAATAGAAAATTTTTTGAACTAAGAAATGGTTTGAAAGCCATCGACTTTAGAAACAAAGACTATTTTGATAGAATAGATGATAAAGAAAAATCGTTGTACAGTCCTTACATGATAATGCGATATGCATCAAGTGTAAGTGGTGATAAGTTTTATCAAGAACACTATGTTGAAATGATAAACGAGTGTATTAACAAACACTTGTTTACGTTATCAAGCAAACACAAAAAACTTTGTTGGATGTTGACAGCCATGTGTGGTGGCCTTAAACAACAGTTTCATCCTTGGATAAAACCTATGAAACGTGTACCTAATAAAAGTTTAAAACAATTGCAAACACTTTTTCCTAATGTTAAAGAAGCAGATCTGGAAACACTTGACAAAATAATAACTGATCGAGAATTAGAAGAACTATTAGAAGAACATGGAATCAACTAAATTTAAGTGTCCCTACTGTGGCAAGGAGTTCACAAGAGAGAGAACACTTCAAGTCCATATGTGTGAACCAAAGAGAAGATATCTGCAGAAAAATGAAAAATGGGTGCAGAATGGTTTTATAGTATTTCAACGTTTTTACGAAATACATCAAAAAACTAATAAGAAAAAAACATACGATGATTTTTGTAGTTCATCATACTACAATGCGTTTGTAAAATTTGGTCGATTCATTATGCATACTAATCCGTTGTATCCTGAAAAATATATTGACTACGTGGTGCTGTCTGGAGTTAAACTAGATCATTGGAGCAGAGATGATTTGTATGAACAATATCTAAAAGACACTTTAAAGACTGAACCTGTAGAAGCCGCACTACGAAGATCTATAGCAACAATGATGGACTGGGCCACTGAACAAAATGCACAATGGTCAGACTATTTCAGATTAGTCAATACCAGTCGAGCAGTTCAACACATACAAACTGGAAAACTATCGCCATGGCTGGTGCTAGGTTGTGACGCGGGTAAAAAGATGTTACAATCATTTTCGGATGAACAACTTCAAATGATACAAACTTATATTGATCCAGAGTTTTGGAGAAACAAATTTAAAAACTATCCTGCAGATCATTTGTTCGTGCAAGAAACTTCAAAGGAGGCACACATTGAGTAAGTTCAATATAGAGATAGATGATCATTTGGACATGGAGGTTGGAGACAGTGTGGTAGTGATTAAAAAAGATGGCACAGTTGGCAAAGTGATACTTCCGGAAATGAATAATGAAATACAACACACTGCTGGATACAAAAAAATGCTTCAAGTATTAGAAATACTAAAACCTGGTTCGAAAGAAGATATTATCAAACACAATAGAAAGAAATTACACTAATGCCTGATGTAGATATAGATTTTTATGATAGAGAAAAAGCGTTAAAACTTTTTAAACACACACCTGCATCAATGATCAAAGAAAACAAAATTGAAAAACACAAAACAGGTGTTTACTTTCATAAAATTCCAACTGACCCAGTAACAAAATATTCAAGTATCGATTACAAAAAAGCAGAAGATAGAGGCTACTTCAAAATTGATTGTCTAAATGTTAATATCTATAAAAATGTTGCTAATGAGCAAGAACTAGTTGAACTAATGATACAGGAACCAAATTGGGACATGCTAAAAGATAAAAAAATTGTTGATGAGTTGTTTCATTTAAATGGACATTTCAATATTGTTTCTAAATTAGAGCCTAAAACAATTGAACAACTAGCGGCTGTGTTAGCGATAATACGTCCAGCCAAAAGACGACTAATGCACAAGTATTGGAAAGATATAATGCAGGAAGTTTGGGTAAAACCAACAGACGGCAGTTACTTTTTCAAAAAGTCACATGCTGTTGCTTATGCACAGGCTATTGTTGTACAAATGAATTTGATAGCAACTGATAAATATACTTTTAGTGTACAATCGGAAACTAAAAAAACTAACTAAAAAATCTAAAATTATCAAAGTAGACCTGCCCAATGATTACACTTGCACAGTGGAACTAGCTAAACAATGCGATTACGTAAAGGACAAAAGAAGATCTGTTAGATGCAAGGTCCCAAGTGATTGGAATGCTAAAGAATTTATAGCTCATTCATTGCCCATGTGGCAAGATATTTGGATAAAGAAAAAAGTAGAAATGACATGGAACGCTAGACAGCGTTCTATTTTCTTAAAGTATATTAGACGGGTCGTCTAACCAATTGGATTGTTCTTCTCTTGATTCTCTTCTTTGCGATGTCGCTTAATCGCACACATGGTCCATGTACAATTTGGATATCTTTTGTGGCCAATGAAACTAGTGTTGTTTTAAAATAACTCCAGTCTCCTTTTAGGAAGATATTGATTGGTATTTTTCTATTTGATTCCCACCACCAGGTTTCGCCTAGTTTGAGGTAATTCATTTTGTCTTCTGGTAGCATTATTCTTCCATAGTCATAAAAACTAGTTACTTGGCTATCTTGATTTGATATGATACCAACAAACTCAAGGTCTCCCTTGCGTATTAATGATAAAAAGGGAAATTTCTTTCCTAGTGTTTCAAAAACTTCATTCATACTATTCAATAAATACTGTTAAATATGCTATATGCAAACAATATCGAGGTATTTACTTACAAATTTGGTAATAGCCTATATAAATGGTTATCACGGGAGAAATTCTAAAGTGTACGACAGAAGACTAAAAATATTTAGAGGAGTTTCAAACCCAATTACTTTCACCTTTAAAAATGAAGATCAGAAGGCTCAGGACGTTACTAGTAAATCGTTTGAGTTTGCCCTTATCGATACATTAAGTAAAAAAGCAGTTTTGACCCGTACTTTAACAATTTTAGATGACGGCTCAACACAGGCATCTAAAGGCACAGCGTCAGTGACCATCACAGATGGTGATATGGTTTCATTAGATTCTAAATTTTACAATTATAGTGTTAGAGAAGTGCTAACTGACGGATCAAGCACATCATTTCAAGTGACTTTTGCTGATACAGGATATAATTCAGCGGGCACAGTTGAACTGATTGATGGTGGATTTCCACAGTTTGTTGCTAGTCAAGAAGCAGACTCATTTACAGCAAATACTTCATCTAATCCTTATCCTTTGAAGTACATCTCTAATGATACTATCCAAGGTTTTCCTGGACAAAACAACAATGATGCACTACAAACCATTGCTGTTTACACAGCAGGATTTTCAGGCACTCTTAAAATATTAGGCACCATGGCCTCAACACCAGCGGCCACTGATTTTTTCACTGTGTCAACTATAACAGATTTACCAAGCACAGGCGTCAAGTATTACAACTTCACGGGCATTTACCAATTTATAAAGTTTAATTGGGACAATGCAACTGATAATACTGGCACTATTGACAAAATCCTATACAGACAGTAAAATAAAAGGATGAATCTGATCCAGTCGACTATTCTTACTTCGTTGCCTGCTGGCCGTAAAAAAACGCCATCAGGTTGGATTGCTTTTAATGCTCCTTGTTGTATTCACAACGGAGAAACCCAAGATAAGAAAAAACGTGGTGGCATAATGACCACAGCAGACGGTACAACGTCTTATCACTGTTTCAATTGTGGATTCAAAGCCAGTTACGTGATTGGAAGAAGGTTGTCGCAAAAGATGCGAACGTTTATGAGTTACATCGGTATTGCAGATGATACAATTCGTAAATTAGCAATCGAAGCAATGAGACACGAAGAAGGAGATATAAAATATCAAAAGAAAAAATTTGTAACATTTAATAAAAAAGATTTACCCAAACATACCAAAAGGCTTGAACAATGGCTAGAACAATACACAACACTAAGTTCGAGTGAACAAAAAAATATAGACAATCTTTTGAATTATCTTGGCAGTAGAGGTATAGGTCCTGACTGGTATGATTTCATGTACTCTCCAAATAATTATTTTGATGTAAACAAAAGATTATTAATTCCATTTTATTGGCGTGGAGACATTGTAGGATTTACTGGTAGACTATTTGAGCCTTTAGAAAAAGTAAAATATTTTACAGACGTCCAACCTGGATATGTTTTTAATATGGACGCACAGGATTGGACAAGAAAATTTGTAATAGTGACAGAAGGACCGTTTGATGCAATTACCATTTCTGGAGTCAGCATACTTGGATCGGAGGTAAATGATATACAGAGGGAGTTGATCAACGGATTGAATAGAAAAGTAATTGTTGTACCAGATAGAGATCAACCAGGACAAAAACTAATAGATCAAGCAATAGAGTTTGGTTGGAGTGTTGCTTTTCCAAAGTGGGAGGAATCGGTTGCTGATGTGGCTGATGCTGTGTTAAAATATGGAAGACTGTTTACTATACAATCTATTTTAAAAACAACAGAATCTACTAAACTAAAAATAGATTTGAATAGGAAATTATATGGATAAGGAAATAATAGATTTAAAAAAAGAGGTTAAAGATCTTAAAAAAGTAATAAATGACTTAGATAAAAAATTATCTAAGCATATAGTTTTTATTGAACAGGTATATGGACCTCTACAAAAATCAATAGATAAATTTAAAAGGTTTTTTAAATAATGGCTGAATATACTTTTGATGTACAAAAACTTTATTTAGAAATGATGCTGGCAGATGCAGAGTCGTATGCTAGAGCACAAAACATTTTTGATTCAAAATCATTTGATAGAAAACTACAACCTATTGCGGCATTTATAAAAGACTACTCAGAAGAGTACAAAGTATTGCCTGAAGTAGAACAAGTAAATGCCAAATTTGATATTAAACTTAAATCAGCAAAAGATCTAGATCCAAGTCACTTTAATTGGTTACTGGACGAGTTTGAAACATTTTCCCGACATAAAGCACTGGAACGTGCAATACTTGAATCAGCAGACTTGCTGGAAAAAGGCGACTATGCTCCTGTTGAAGACAAGGTCAAAGATGCAGTCAACATTGGATTGACTCGTGACATGGGTACAGACTACTTTGAAGATCCAAAAGGTAGATTGGAGAACTTAAAGAACTCCAATGGTCAGATCAGTACAGGGTGGGCCAATTTGGACAAGAAACTGTTCGGTGGATTCAACCGAGGTGAACTAAACATTTTTGCAGGCGGATCAGGTGCAGGAAAAAGTTTGTTCTTACAGAATCTTGCTGTAAATTGGGCCACCGCTGGTTTGAACACTTGCTATATTAGTTTTGAATTGAGTGAACAACTGGTTGCCATGAGAATGGATGCAATGATTACTGGCATACCAACTAGAAAAGTATTTCCTGAAATTGAAAACGTAGAAATGAAAGTCAAGATGTTGGCTAAGAAATCAGGTAACTTGCAAATAAAATATTTGCCAAGTGGTAAAACAGTTTTAGATATTAAGTCTTATATCAAAGAACTAGAACTAAAAACTAAAAAGAAAATTGATTGTATACTAGTTGACTATTTGGATCTCATGATGCCAAAATCCAAAAGAATAAGTCCAGCGGACTTGTTCATAAAAGACAAATATGTGTCTGAAGAACTAAGAAACTTGTCAACAGAAAACAACTTGTTGCTGTGTACAGCATCGCAACTTAATAGAGCCTCTGTTGAAGAAATTGAATTTGATCATTCTCATATAGCAGGCGGTTTATCTAAAGTGCAGACAGCAGACAACGTGTTTGGTATATTCACATCAAGAGCAATGAAAGAACGTGGTAGATATCAAATACAGTTTATGAAAACAAGATCAAGTTCAGGCGTTGGACAAAAAATAGATTTAGAATTTGATGTCGACACTTTAAGAATAAGAGACTTGGCTGAGGATCAAGAATATCAACAATTCAAAAAGCAATCATCAACTATATATGATTCACTGAAACAAAAAAGCAAAGTGTCAACAGATAAGCCTAAAGAACTAGATCCAAGAAAAGGTGATAACGTCGGCAAAGTAAAAGCCACAGTAGAAGGTGGCAAACTGAGACAATTACTAAATGAACTACACTCGGATGAAGAACAGTAATGACATTCTCTACATTTACGAAAAATTAAGTAAAACTTATCCACAGTATTCGAATCGCAAACCTAAAGCAAAAATTTACAGCAAAGCATATACCAGTTTAATTGGTGTTATGTTGTCTGCACAAAGTCAAGATAAGAGAACTGCGATTGCTTGTAGACAACTTTTTGCCTTGTCCGATAATCCGGAAGACATGATAAAATTAACTAGAGAAGAAGTTATTGAAGCAATTAGGCCTGCAGGATTACATAATGCTAAAAGCAAAAACATTCTTGCTACAAGCAAAATGTTGTTAGAAAATTTTAATGGACGTGTGCCACAAACACAAAAAGAACTAATGACACTACCGGGAGTTGGTAGGAAAAGTTCTGACATTGTAATGAGATTTGTTTGGGGACAACCACACATAGCAGTTGATACACACGTTTTTAGATTATTATGGAGACTAGGTTGGGCAGACAATCTTAATGAAGCAAAAGCAAGTATAACTGT
>Ga0209535_1000691_pt1 | contig 23588 bp, 31 predicted proteins | sample LinPmetageLP28_FD_184041 | JGI IMG/M metagenome (GOLD analysis project Ga0209535, IMG submission 184041) | Marine viral communities from the Pacific Ocean - LP-28 (SPAdes) (version 2) | ecosystem: Environmental > Aquatic > Marine > Oceanic | place: Pacific Ocean | collected 2009-08-22
AGTCCATAGCTTTGGCTCGGGGAGCGCGGGCCTCGGCCCGCCGGTTTAACTGGCAATCACCGGAGGTTATCCACAATGTCGAAAATCGGCGGTGATTAAAAAATAAACAGCGCGACGCGGGAGCCCGCGTATATGCGAGAATATCGTACTTTGACCAGGCAGGGATAAGTCTGTGGATAAATGGCGGGGAATGTTTGCCAGCCGTTACGAAATTAGCGACTGTACGCGCACAAGTGCGGGCAGATACCCTGCCAAACTAATTCCACGAGCGTACAGCGCAAAAAAAACCCGCCTTTCGGCGGGTTCGGGTACTGGGTCGATCACCAGATTATTTTCCCTCTACGTAAACAATAGTCGAAGGCTTTAATTGAATGCTACGGCCTATATCGTCAGTATCAGAACAGCAAAAACTTGCGGGACCGTACATATCTTTGCGGTTGTAATGTTCCCGAATATATTCCTTGTGAGCATCGGGCTTGCGCTTGAAGGACTCGCCTTGTTTCAATTGTCGTAATGAGATCATTTTCATGCTGACACCCTCCAAACTGATTCTTTAGCGCACAACTCCGAAGAGTCGTCAAAAATATATGTTGTTGTGCCGTTGTTCCAGTCCTGATTTTTTTCAATACACATTTTTTCTGCTTTGTCCCACGCTTTAGATGGAAGAAATAACGTGCTTGCGTATTTGTTGAAAAGCGTTTCGGCTGTTGTTTTCATCTTTATCACCTTTATTAGTTGAGTGTCCGGCCAGTATATAGAGGTATGCGATAAAGTAAAGAAAACCTACGGCTGCCGACTGATTTGTCGCGCCAAACATCGACCGTACGCGCGCGAAATCACTTTCGCAGGGTGTCTACCCGCACTTATGCACGGTGCGTCGCAAAAAAAGCTTTGAAAATTGCGACAGCTCTTTTTTTTTGAGCAAAAAAAACCCGCCTTTCGGCGGGTTCGGGGTACTGGGTGCCGCTATGCAAAAATAGCGCGGGCTAAATCGTAATCCCACTCTTCGGGATACTCGGACAATTCCATCGCCGCGACAATACCCGCCAATTCATTAGCCGAGACAACAGGCGAAGCTTTGCAATAAGGGCGGGGCGGTTCCATCAGCGCAGCGCAACCGCGCAGTTTAAAAGCCTCCGCGGCTTGCATATAGTCTAGGCCCTCGACTTCGTGCAGACTTTCATTTTCCCAAGGTTCGCCGCATTGGCCGCAGAAAATGTCCATTAATCTATGCTCCCAATTACTCGCGCTTCATCATCAATTGCCGCGCATTCGTGGCGATAGACTGGGTGCCAGACTGGGTTTATTTCGTCACCGGCTTGGTGATTTTCCCGCGCCGCCTGTCTGAACTCGGCAACCTCGGCGGGATCTAGATCACGAAATAGCGTAGTTGATTCCGTGCAAGCTTGTCGCGCTGCCGCGTCGTCTTCCGGAACAGTGACCGGCTCCGCGGGTTGCCACATTTCCGCGCAAAGATTTGTGGTCCACATTGCGACCATGTAAGAAATAGCCTTCTCAGAGCCCGAAAATGATTCCAGTCGGGCGGCTAATTCGGCGGGATTTTTTGGTGTCCAAAACATCGGATTTTTCTCTATCATTTTTACTCACCTTTTTAGTTGGGGGCGGGAAAGGTCCCGCCTTGTATAAGAGTATATGCGATAACTTTATCGAAAGTAAACAATTAAAAAACCCGCCACGGGGGCGGGTCGGGTAATGCCGGTTAAAATTTAATCAATGCGTATCGAAATCGATATATCGTTTATTGCGTCTCGGGCGAGTTCATCGAAATCAACATAATTTTCAATATAACTATCAACAGCAGTACTAGCGAAATCATTTGCGAGGTCATCTAAATCCACCCGATCTGAAACTATTTGATTAAAATCAACATCGTCGTTTAAGTAGTTAGTAATGACTTCGGATAAATCAACCGCGGCGCTACCCGTTTTTTCTGCAATCCAATCTGCCAGATACGGCACTGAATCTAACAACGCGAACGCCTCCGCGCGTGTTTTTTTCAGATCCAGTTCTAACTGCGCGGCGTGGTTGTTTCTCGCAGTTTTGAGAGCTTCAAATTGCTCGACTAAATCCGCAAAATCGGCGCGGGTATTGCCTAGGTCCGAGCGGGTTAAAATGTCGCTAATCGCTGCTATTTTGTAATGTTCCATTTTTAGTCACCTTTAAGTTGAGAGCGGGACCGTTCCCGCTATATAAGATTATATGGGATAACTTTAGATAAAGTAAACCCCCCTCAATAAAAAAACCCGCCACTCGGGCGGGTTAGTGTTACTGGCTAAAATACTATGCGACCTTATCCAGTATCGCGCCCGCTTTTAATTCGATAGCCACGCGCTGATCTTGGTGCGGGATATCCCGAGCAATAGCAGTGATGGCTTGCGCGGCATCCCATACTGATGCAACCGGCTTTTGTTCCTCGACAATGTGACGCGCCATCGCAGCCCTTGCCATACGGGCCGATAGTCCGGCACGCTTGGTCAGAAACTCTAGACGGTCGTCATCATCCCGAGCAATCTTGGTTGACTTCGCCGCCTCGACACCGGCAAGTAAATCACTGGTGCGATTTTGGCTGTAGGTTTCTAAAGCCGGTGCCATTTCATCGTAAAAACGGTGTACCGCATTTTTGGTATGCCGGATTTTAATTTCTTGGAAGCCTTCAACACCCCAGAGGTTCCGGTTCTGACAAACCCCGCGCAAATACATGCATGCAAGGCCCGCCGTTTTACTGCCGACCTCACTGTTCCACCAGTAGAAACCGCGAAATACCAAATCCGGTTCACCGTTCGGTAGCTTACCTATTTCGATAGGGTTTAAATCGTCACATAAAAATCCGAACATGTCGCGGTCACTTGCAAATAACGTCGAGCCGGTAATGGCGTGAGGGTCATAAGTGGTTGATTGACCGTATCCGACCATAGATCCGGGTACTTTCCATTGCCCGTCCGCCGCAATCTTGGCAACCGGTGCAAGCATTTCGCGGTTAAGGATGCGGCCATAATCGGGACCGGTCGCAGCGCGTAATTGCCCGCCGTCAACATGATCATACGTTTTGATGATCTCACGCCCTCTATTATGTCGAAGACCCCACGTTAGACAGTCGGCGGCAAGTGGTGCCGGTAGATCTTTAATGTAGCCCGCCGGTGCGCCCGCTAGTGTCGCCAGTTGTCCGGCGGACCAGTTAGTCGGCTGCGAGATAACAGACCCGCCCGTTTTCGGGCAATCGTATTCGACCGTCAAATTGCCTTGCGAAATATTAGACTCGTCAAACTCGCCAACGATGTTAAGGCTATGCGTATCGATTACGCGACTTGTCATGTTGTGGCTGTCAGCGTTACAAAACGCTATTAGTTCCGGCAGCGTGTCGAATCGTTCATCGTCTGGACGGTTAGCATAATTGCTTGCGAGAAGGTTGCCTTCTTTACTAATTCCGTGCGCTCCCGCGCTTGTTTGGTAAGTAGTCATAATCTTTGCCTATATAGTTAGTTAGTTTGTTTCCGGCATAAAAAAGCCGGTATGGGAATAATCTCATACCGGCTTCAAACTTGTCAACTTAATTTTTAAAAAAGTTAGGCAGCTACGCTGACGACTGTTATTAAATTAGGGTCAACAACAAAATCATTGTTATTTGTTTTGGCCTTGCCTTTAGCGCGTAAACCAACAATGCAACCGGCATCTAAATTGATTAGGTCGGATTTGTCGCCATCAATGACGCGCTCCCCGTTCCATATGTCGGGCAAATTATCGCCCTTAAAAACGACAGCCATAGACACGCCCGCCGGCCTAGCCGCTACCGTTTTGGCATACTGGCGGCGGCCAGAATACGACAGTATAAGACGGTAGTTATCGGGCAAATTTTGAAACCGGTTTACTCGTTTCGTGTAGTCATAAAAGTTTAAGTTAGGGAATGCTTGCGGTATGTCGAAATTTTCCCAATCAATGTCCGAGATAGTGTTAAGCCGAACCCAACCGGTAACGTTTTGGCGAGTGCAAAGCTTGTCAAAGTTAGATAACTCGGCGCGTAATTGCAGTAGAAACCCCTCGCGATTCTGTAGCCAGTAATCAGTTTTTTTCTGTCGCGCCGCGGCGACATTGTTAAACCGTCCGCGCCCACTAGACTTCAGACAATCTTCAAAACATCCGGCGGCTTTACTACCCGCGCATATAAAAATATGCGGCATCATAGATAACGAAGCTAATCGGATAGCGTCCCCGAGCGTTTGAGTTTTTTTGATTTTGGTATTACTAGCAGTTGTGTTGAGTAATTTCATTTTATATTCACCTTATTAGTTATGGGATAACTCCCATATTAACAGATAAAAAAAACCCGTCAACTGGTGACGGGTAATTTAATTAAAACTTATCTACGCTTTCGTTTCTTTACAGGCTTGCGCGGAGGCTGTTTATTCATATCGTCAACGGCATCATTGCCATATAAAAGTCGGGCTATAAAATTGAGTAAAAACATATTGCACCTATAGATTGAGTTGAATTAATAGTATAAGCAATTATGCGAGATTGTCAACGTGTGGGCTAATTTTTTGAAATACTTCCGACCAGTTAAAGGGTTGAATTAGATGTAAAACGGGTTCAGTTTTTACGCCCTCCATTTTAACATCGATAGCATCACTGGCGGGGTACAGAAATAGCTCCGACTTGGATAGCTCAGTTTTTTGTTTTTTAATCAAAATCCAAGCACTAGTGTGTTGGTGTCGAGTTAGCCAAGCTACTTGATGAGGGCTTAAATTAACCGCGTTACCACTAATAAATTTAAGCTCCACCATATGATAGTTGCCGAACTCATCGGCTATTAAAAGATCCGGAACTCCCGCTACTGCGGTGGACTCAATTCTAGTGAATAGGAGCTTCCGCGTCGAAGTCTTCTGCGCCGTCTTCATTTGTTGGTAAAACGCCGACTCCCTTTTCCGAACCGTCATCTAACACCTCAGGCGTAACGTCAATAGTTAAGGGAGTATATGTATCTTTGATTTCGTCTAAAGCTTTCATCACCTCATCCTTAGACATACTGTCGATAGAGCCATGACGGATTTCAGATTTGTTGACATAGATATCACCATGAGCCTGACCGCGCCTAAACTCCGCTTGGACCGCAGCAGAGTACGCACCGTTCTGTAGCGCAGCATCTCTGATCTGTTTTAAATCCCGCAGGTGCCTCTCAAAGGTCACCCCGTACTTTTCATCCAGTTCAGCCCGATAGCTCTTGATAGCCGCTACTACGTGCGGAGAAATGTGGGCATTGGTTAGTTCGTATGCTCGGGTGTGAGCAGATCCCGCAGGGTAGCCCGCTTTGATGGCGGCCTCTCGCAAAGTAATCATGCCGTCGTTACTTACAAGTTCTTTAACGAAGAGTTCTTGACGACGGGTAAGTTCTTGACGAGTGGTAGCTTTGGGTCTGCCCGCTTTGCGTTTAACCGCGGGTAAGGGCTCGGTCTTTGATCGGGATCGTGTAACCATGAATAAATCCTATGTTAATCTCAGTGATCTGATATCAGGATTTTAGCCGGTAACGTATATAGAAGACAAATAGATTTTATAATTTTTTAGATTTTGAGCGCATATACGCAGTATTGCCCCGCGAAAGTTACATAAGTCAAAAAAGGTTACACTTTCAAAATAGTTTATGTAACCACTTAAATTACTGTTCTATATACATAAAAAGCGAAAGTTACGCCGGTTACACCGGTTACGCCTTTATTTTTTTTTTTTTATTTTTTTTAATTTGGGCTCTATATACTGTATTTGCGCGTAACTTTGTACCGTGAGCCGCGATCCGCGGTCATTCGCACCAGTAATTGTCTGACATGATCTTGTCTGGATAGATGGTTTGGCATTGTTCTTTGGTTAGGGTGTATTTATTACCTCGTTGGTCTTGGCAGTAGCATTCGACGACTTCGCCTCGGGTAATCGTCACGGTCCGTGTGACACCACCTATCTCGTACATTCTGGGGTGAATTGAAGCGAGGTATTTATTCCGCTCGTTGTCGTTCATTTTTTTATCTTCCAGATCGTGATCTCACACACGCCGTCAGTCTTTTCTGTGCGAGTAACAACCTTGCACTTTGAATCTGAGTTGCGGATTGCGGCAGAGATTTTCTGCTTCTCAACATCGTCGGTGACCATCACGCAGTCGCCGTATTCCATGTCATATACCCATCCGTATTTTTTTGATCTGCCGCTTCTAGCGGGTATTGGTTTACCTTTTATAATTTCCATAATGTTGTCCTTTAAAAGTTTGCCCCCTTTCGGGGGCGGTTAGTTACTTTTGCCAGTATCCATACACACATCGTTTGCCTTCTCTTGAGCAGTCGTGATTATCGTGTATGACACCGTCTATTACTGCTACTTGATGCCTTGATACGTTACACACTAGCACTCCGCGGGGTAGTTCGTCGGAAGTTAAGTGAACCTTGCATCCCGATCCGATAGTCATGGTGGGTGTCCACTTAAACCCGAGTTCAATCATATAATCTTTGAACCACTTGCGGGTAGTATCAATTCCGTTTCGTGCAGTTCGGGCGTTTGCATTTTTCGTTTGCCCTTTTGTGCGACGTTGGTTGGCGTTACCTTCGGCCAATCTATTGTAGACCTCTTGGTACTTTAGCCCTGATGCAATGGCTACGGCTCGTGTTACGCAGTCACCTGCATCGCCTTTATACCCCGCGGCTTTTCGGCCACCGTCGTTATAAACAAATTCACTCATAGTGAATCTCCATAGTTAGTTGAGTTTTTAAAGAACGTACCATTCTGTGATGGCAAAGCCATTATAGCACAGGTATGGGACAATGTCAACCCCCAACTAACTTTGACAAATAAGGTGCAATCGTGATTTTAGAAATTAAGTAAGGTTACTCACGACTTTCACAGAAAGTTGGAAGTCGTAGTTAGGGTGTTGGTCTTCCATTTTGTGAAGCTCGTGGGCCGCGGTCTTTTCGCATTCGGGTCCGAGCGGGAATTGTTTAACGTATTCCCACGCAAAGGCATCGCTTTTTGGTCGGCGCAACATTACAAGCGCCATTTTTTTTGTAGTGTTTGTCATAATAGCCTCCATTTTTTTTCGCAGATGTCGCACAGGTATATGGTGTAGCCTAGCTCGTCTTCATATGGCGTTAGCTCCACCTCGTCGTGGGTTTTGCAGTACTGCGCGTCCTCTTGTTTCCAAGGGCAGTTTGGCAGCATCTCGTCGTGATCACCTCTATCGAGCATCATAATTTATTAAACCGTTCTAGGACTGTCATTTTCCGATAAGACGGGCTATTCAGTTGTTTAGCTGAAATTACCCACAGTTTTTCTGCCTCTTCGTTAGTGACTATTACTGTGTCGTTAGTTTCTTGAAGAAAATGCGCCTCTTCTACAGCGGCTTCGTGGTCGGTGAACATCATAAAACTTCATCCTCTTTTTTAAGCTCAAGAAACAATACGTTGTAGTTGTGTCGTCGGCACCAGACTTGGATGCCGGTAGATGTCCATCCGACATCAAGTTCAGCATAGTCGGCAGGTGAGATTAGAACGTCCATGCGTTGGTCGTCAAACTCTTTAAGGCATTTGCGACAATGAATAACCGCCATTAACTGGTTAGGTATTTCTAAGGCAGGGCGTTTGGCGTTACGAAGTTTTGACAACTCGTCCACTTGGTTCTCCATATCAGTCACTTACCGCAGTCTCTTACTAAACTACATTAACTGTTTTATTATCGGATATTCCCATTATATTTTCAAGCGCCATCATCTTGCACATTGCGATTTCTGTTTCGTCGAGGCCCGCGGAAAACTCTTCGGCCATTGCCGCGGCTTGACCCGAGCGCCGTGAGTCGGGAGCCGTGATGCCTAGCTCCAGTGCTTTGGCGACCATATCGATTTGTCGTTGACGGTTAGTCATGGCTAGTCTCCTCGCTTTCCTCAACAAAATCTCCTTCCTCGTCGCTGATGTAATTATTCCACCAATCTATAAAGGGTTCAGAGCGGTCATACTTTTCGTCGATACGAGACTGCGGTTGTTCCGTGCTGTTGCATTCTGCTGTTGGGTGTTCTTCGATAAGATCGCCATATCCTGTGAAATCCAAATAGGACATGATTATGTGGTGGCATTCGTCATAACTTAGGCCATGATACTTCGCCTTGATAAATCCGTTTTCATCATGGTTTATTAAGAATTTAGTCATGGCTAGTCTCCTCGCTTTGCAGGTAAACGGTTTGTTGCATGTCGTCGTTATTACAGTGCGGGCATGCTTGAATAGACGGCACAGCTTCTTGAAATATATCATCGCAAGCCAGACAGTGAACAGTAAGTTTGTTATGCCTCTCTTCCCAGAGTTGTCGTTGTTTGTTAGTCATGTCAGTCTCCATTAGTTGAAGTAACAGTATAAGACTATATAAGATAAAGTCAACGACAGGCATAAAAAAACCTCAGACCGTTTCCGATCTGAGGTTTAAACTCAACTAACTAACTAATTAGTGCAAAGGTGAATAAGCACGGAAGAGATACTACGGGACAATATGGGATTAGTCCAGAACTTTTTTAGCTGAATCCGAAGAGCGTTTGTAAATTGTAAAAATCCAACGCAACTGTCCGCTAATTGTCCGGCCCTCGGCTTTTGCCAACTCTTTTATCTCTAAGTAGACTTCCACCGGCACAAGAACGCTCTTCCATCGTGTCGTGTCCATTATATTCTCCCCGCAAGTATCTGATAGTCTAAGACTATATAGGAACTTATAAGAAGAATCAAATTTTATGCAAAAAAAACCCCAACATTGTTGGGGTTGAAATAAAGGAAAACATTATGTCCTTTAAGTATGCACACTTTTTATTTGGTGTCAACAACTAAAAGGGAAGAAACGACAGATTAATCCATTTCTTCTTTATTTGGCCTCTCCCCAAGACGGTCCCATCTCAATATCACATTTGTTAGGCACTTCTAAAGGCACCGCGTTTTCCATAATGTGGGCCACTTCCCGTGCCTCGTCCATGTCTTTGACGGACATAGCTACCTCATCATGTATCTGCACCATAGGCAGTTTTCCGGCGCGGTAAATGTTAACCATAGCCTGTTTAGTCATGTCCGCGGCACTGGCTTGTATGAGCCTGTTTAGGGCCTTGTACGTGTACGCCCGCTTGAGCCGAGTCGTGTCGCCATACTCCTTAACTGCGTCCCGATACGGCAGGGCTTTGTTCATAGCAAAGGTGTCGGGCTCCCACAGATCAAAGCGGCACTTGCGCCCCAGTATGCTACGGATTGAACCGGCACTGCTCTTGTCGTTCAGCCGGCTCTGTACGCCATTCATAAGACCTTTCACAAACGGTACGCGGTCATGGTACTGCTTAACCAGAGCCTTGGCCTCGGACACTTCGATATCTAACTGATCCGAGAGCTTATTCACGCCCATCCCGTACATCATCCCGAGGTTAATGGTCTTGGCTTGTTTACGGTTTATGTTAGCCATCTCAGCTACCATTGTGTGAAAATCCATGTCTGGGTTATCATTGTATCCGTTAACAAATTCTTCAACGGCATCCATCTGAATACCTCGGGACTTACCAAACACATGAGCATAGTGAACTAAGATGCGCGGCTCCTGTTGCGAGAAATCAATTGCCGCCCACTGCTCACCCTCTTCTGGTAAGAACAGACTGCGAATCATCGGACCTAGCTCTGGATCGCGGGCCGGTATCTGTTGCAGGTTTGGATTGTTCATTGAGATGCGGCCCGAGACTGTACCGCCATCGTCCGATCTGATCTGGTTAATGTGACTATGGATGCGGCCATCCTTGTGCGTGTGTTTCATAATCGTATTAATGAAAGTACCCGAAGTCTTGTTCAGGTTCCGCGCCTCCAAGATGAGCTTGGGGAGCGCATGGTCTGTCTCTTGGAGGAAGCTCTTAGTGAACGACGGTGCGCCTTTCTCAGTCTTTGGATAGCTGACCCCTGCCTTATCAAAAGCCTTGGCGAGAGACTGTGCCGCCCAGATTTCTACATCACCCCCCGCCATGCTTTTGATTTGTTTCAGGACAGCCTTTTCCCGCTTCAAGATCTGATCCCGTGTGACCTCAAGTCTGTTGGTATCGACACGGACACCCCGCATTGTCATGTCAACCAAGCATGGGAGGAGTTCAAGCTCCAAGTTAGCGATAGGCCAGAGATCTTCTTTGCCGAGCGTAACACTAAAGTAGTTCCACAACTCCAGTGTGAGTTCAGCATCGACTTCAGCGTAGGGTCCGACATACATGGCGGGCATCTTCCACATCTCAGCCTTGGGATCAACGCCAAATTCCCTAGCAGCGGCGACTAAGTCTTTCTCTGACTTGGTCTTGGACAGGTGGTCGTAAGCCAGTGCGTTTAAGCTGTAGCTGAAGCGGTTCTCGTCGAGCAGACTAGCTATCAGCATCGTGTCTATTATCTTGCCTTTGACATCAAACCCCATTTGCTTTATCCATCCCAAATCATATTGCGCGTTGTGCATGATCTTATCGGCAGGGCATTCAAATACCTTTTTGAGCCATTTGTTGACTATACGCTCATCCAGATTGCCGCCGCCAAAATGCCTAATGGGTACATATCCTGACCAACCGTCTACGGCTACGGCGTAGCCAACTACCTCGCCATCGCCGGTGGGCCATCCCGGCCCATTTGTTTTAAGGTTCGGGTCCCGCGTTTCGACATCTATGGCTATACGACTCGCTCCCGTTAAGTCAGGAAGCTCTAACGGAGGTATCCACTCGGTCTTGGGCTTAAACATCGCCATCTGCAAGCTCATATACTTTGCTTCCGCTCTAGACGCTGTATCTCAGCGTCGATATAAAATTTAATTTTCTTAGCATCCCGCAGTTGTGTTGAGTGTGACGACTCCCCGTACCGGTATGCCGCACGGAATATCTCGCCAATCTGGGCGTTCATATCTTTATGCGAGATCAGGTGTTGAAGCTCGGTAGCATCAAGAGGCAGTTCGTAATAGGCTGCCGTCGAGCCGTCTGAAACCATGAGGTCGGCCAAGCTCGGGGGCTGATACTTGATCAAAGCTTTTGGTTTTTCTAATGCTATGACATTTCGGACATAGCCGTAGGAGGAGTTAGTTTTGGAGGCTATGTTCTTAATGCTGTCCTCGGGGTTGGAACGGTAATACTCCAATATTGTGTCTCGTTTGTTCATTATATGCACTCCATCATCGCTTAAAATGTCTAAGATTTTATCTAAAATATTCATTTGGATTCTTCCGGTAAAACATTGTTTATGTAGTCTACTACCGATAGTTGATTCAACGGCTTGGATTCACAGCCGTCTATCAACTTCAACTCTTCCTCTTCTAGAAAAAAACAAAAGGCAGGTGTACCGTCGCCTACCCACGCATCGATAATGTTATATTCATAATACTCAACGGCCTCTTCGTAACCCATACCGTCTTCCATGAGGATCTTAATAACCTTATCTTCGTCATAAAGAATGACATCTTCTTGACCACATCGACGGCATATACCGACGATTGCTTTTTCCAACCCATCTGCCTTCATCATGTCGAATACCCCACTATTTTCCTGCGTAGCCACAGGTCGTTTAATTTCTGAATGTTTAAATCTTTTTGTCGTCGGCTATTTTCTTGCCTACGGCTTTCCGATCTATCGCGCATAACTCACCCCCAGACTTTTACTTTTTTACCACCGAAATACTCCACGGCGTGTCCTTCATCAATTAGGATTTGGCAGATGCTCCGGTCGTCCGCGGTGTATGGCACCGCTAGTATCCGTCCGTACTTGCCACGCCCTAACGACTCTATCTTGAACTTCTTATCGCACAACTCACCAAGCCGTGCCGCGGCAGCTTTGCCTAATGCTTTCTCCGCTAGGTTGCGTGTCCGGCTCTCTGGGGTGTCGATCCCGTGGAGTCTAAGCCGTTGCTTTTTAAGTTGAACGTCAAAGCCTAAGTTTATGGTCACATCGATAGTGTCTCCATCGACAACTCGCTCTAAAACTACGTTGTATACATATGGTTTCATAAGTCATAACTCCTTGATAAGTCTTCGGGTTCAACTATATATAAATTGTTTTTAGTTCTGGTAACTCCAACATAAAATACCCTATGCATATCGTCGGGATTATTTCTCATCTGGTTATCTGCCGCAGGTGACAAGTCCGTGAACAGCACGACGTTGTCAGCCTCACCACCTTTTGACCCGTGAATCGTGGACACTGTAATCCGAGGCTCGGCATTAAACTTCTCACCACGGCGTAACATAGCTATGATGTAAGCTCGGTCTGTCTCAGGTATTTTGTCCATCGCTTCGTGCCAGATCATGTCGTCTGTTGCCACCAAGCCGTGATGCTCTTGCAGTTCCGTAAGAGTTATCAGGTCCTCTTCATCTAAGGTGGGTAACTTTTTAAACCCACGTTTGACGCGGTCATTGATAGACATGAAGGCGTATATCTTTCGGGCTGTATCGCCGGTGACCTGCCGTCCTTTGCGTAGTTGTTCCCATCCGTTAACAGCGTGGCTTATCTTCTCACCGATTGACCGGTGGCCGCGGTAGTTGAACAGGTAGCCACTTGCTTTCAAGTCTTGGGCCACGGGCTGTAGTTGATAACCCGCTTGGCTTAGTACGAGCCACGAGTTCTGTGACATATCTAGGGCGGACACCGTATTGATCCGCGTGACGTTGCCTCTTTCTTTCTTGGGGTCATACCGTTTCGGGAACCGGCGGTGTATTCGTTTGGCAACGCCTTCTGCCACCGCGTGTACCGACTGCGGTATCCGGTATGAGGTCGAGAGGGTTTCAGAACCGCCCTCCAGATTTATAAAATGGTCTACATCTGCACCGGCCCACCGGTATATGGCTTGGTCGTCATCGCCCGCGCAGTACATCTTAGTCGAGTTGTCATCTAATATATGTGCAATATCCCACTGGAGTGGCGACAGGTCTTGTGCCTCGTCCAAGAAAGTAAGCTCAAATTTAGGGCAGTAGTGAGATCCGTTGGCGGCAAACACTGCAAGCATGTCGGTAAAGTCGTACAGGCTAAACCGGTGCTTGTACTCTCGTAGACAGTTATCGACATAGCTAACGAGGTTCCAATCCTGCTCAATGGTACTGTCGTTGTACTGCTCCCGCAGACCCACCTTGCGAAGTCGAGCCAAGTTAATTATCCCAAGCACTGGATCGCTTGAGCTAGTAACGCTTGGTAGGTCCTCGTCAAAGTTGGCTATCTTGTTACCGGTTAGATTCACCCCCGTAATCTTGGATAGCTCCCGATAGTTCTCCGCTTGCATAACCTGCTCACTGCGTATGTCAGACATGGCTAGAGCTAGGCTATGCAGGGTTCGGAAGTTGCACAGGTCTTCTTTGGGGTCGAGATTAAACCGAAGGGATGCCCGCTCCTTGGCTTCGGTTGCCGCCTTCTTCGTAAACGCTAGGAAGGCAATATCCGTGGGCCGTGTGCCGTTCTCCAAGGCAGTATCCACCATGTTCAACAAGGTGGTGGTCTTTCCAGTTCCGGGCGGGCCAAAAATCCTAAACATTCTTTTCTTTTTCTTTTAGTACAATCTGCCGGATACGCTCTCGGGTCAAACCAAAACGTCTGCCAATACCGGCAAACGTCATGTGTTCATCGCGCCATAACAAATATATCATTCGATTCCTGTCTGCTTGCTCTACCATTAGAAGGGTGCCTCGTTGGTTGTTCCAAAGTCTGGTGTTTTTAACTCTATGTCCACGCTCTCAAACGCGGGTACTGACCAAACCCTAACGGCTCGGCCTTTGATTTTTAACACGGTAGATTCGCCGTTTATGTCCCGCAGTCTTTGAGCGATCTTGTGAGACTTGTAGTCAAACCATTTGTTCTTTTTAAGAAACCCTTCAAAGTCCCGTAACCTAAAATAAGTAACGCATTGATCCTCATCTGTCCACGGACGGCGTAGTAATATTTCTTCTTTGTCTTGCGCTTGCTGTAAGAACCGGCAGAACTCCTCTAGGTAGTCGTAGAACTGACCGCTCGTGCTTGCATCCTGTGCCACTTCCATGATGGCAGACTCGTTGTCCTTCATATCCGTGAGCAACGTGCTGATACGACTTTCCCAAGTTGCTTTCTGCACAGAACGCGGCATAAAGTTAAGTTGCTCCATACAGGCTTTTTGAAATACCGGCTGACTCATCAGACCCTCGGTGTCTAGCTCCAGAGGTTCTCCGTTTACGTCCATAAACCAAACGGGAGGAGTCGAGTCGTACTTACGCAGGTTAGCTATGGATGCCCCTTGGATAGCGGCACCCACACCAAATTTACGGGTACGGCATAGCTCTTTGTTGCAGTGTGCGTTAACGGGAGCGTCACTACACTTGTATGCGTAGTCCTTGCGGTTACACTGCTTGGCAACCGTATTTACTTCGTTAAGCGGTAGCGGGGGGTCCAGATACTGCATGTTGTAAGATAATATTTCTGATTCCCAACTGTCAGGAAAAGCCTTACGCAGGTACACGCCGATATTAAAAAGGCCATTATTTCGTCCTCCTTCACTTATTTTGTTTGCACACAGTATCTGTAAACACGGAGGGCCATCGGCTAATAACGAAGATTTCTTAGTCTCCACCACCTGTAGTCCAACCACCTGTTCGGGGGTCTGGGCATAAGTGCTATGGAGTTTAATAAACTCCTCAATAGTAGCTGATGTACCGTCGTCTTTAATTGCATAACGTAAGCCGTCCTCTGCGTCAAAGTAAGGCAGGTTCAAGAAGTTACCAACATCACCACGGTCTAGGTGAAGCTTGATCTGCTTTGGGAATATCTCTGAATCGCCGTATCCTAATGCGGCAGACATACACTGCAATGCCTTCTGCATGTCTTTTGCTTCTACCCATTCGGTAGAGAACAAAAAGCAGTGAGCCCCGCCTGACTTTGACCGGCAGATAACCAGAGGTAATTTTAATTTGCGTATTTTCTCAACCAGAAGTTTGTGGTCGAGAGGGTATTGATCGATGTCGATGCAACCCCACTTGCAGTTGTTGTCCTCATTGATTGGGATTATCCCGATACCGTGACGGCCAACTAAATGGTTTTCCCATAGAAGCGTGGTGCGTGGTTCGCGAACTACCCCTGCTTTACCTTGCGCTTTCCCGTTTGCACCCTGCTTTTCGATGCGGAAAGTACCGTAGGCTTCTTGGAGGCCATCAAAGATAGCCATAAATTGTTTAACGAGCATTGTAAATCTCCGGCAGAAGAAAAGGGGCGACTCGTGCCGCCCCCATAAAATGCAACAAGCCTAAAAAGGTATGTCGCTATTAGTAGCCGCAGCCTCCTCATTACTGTGCTTGACTACTACATCACCTGCCGTGATTGACTCAGCGAAGGTCTTGCACTGAGTATAAGTACCGACGCTCTCAACTGGACCAACTCGGCTCATCTCCCATCCGTGCCAACTACCCTTAGAGTTCTCCTCCTTGATAGTTTTTAAATGGTAGATGTGCGAGAAGCGTGGGGGAGTAAAAGGCCCATTCTTGCCCTGCATCTGTACAGACTGCATCATGGAGTTCCACTTACGCGACTTCTTTAACTGCGTGGACTTCATTGCGATTAACGCGGTTTCGGCAGAGCCGTCCTCGTTCTGAATCACAACAAAGTGTTGGTGGGTTTCTTCAATATAGCTACCCGTTCCGCCGACAACATACTCTTTGTTGTCGTCAGGTGAACGCTCAGTCTTTGGGCGTTCTTGGTTCGGCTCAAAGATGTTTATCGGAGCGCCACTGCCCTCGCCACGTTGAGCCCACTCAATAAACCGACGCTGATAAGCGCACGGGATCACCTTGATACCGTTAGCGCCTTTGTACAAGTGGCCCGTTACAGTGTTGTAGATGTCGCCCTTCCGAGCTTTATCATTCTCATCCAAGATAGGGTCGTTACCTGAGAGTACTTTCAGGAACGGTAGTGCCAAGTCCTCTTGTCCCATGTTGTCCATACCTTGCCCTGCATCCGCTTCAAACATTGCCGATACGGCTACGACTGCATTCTCTTTCTTTTCTTTCACTGTAGTTCCCATAACTATTTTCCTTTTTTAATTGTTGCACGTTGTCCAATCCAAGCCCCAAAAAGTTCCATTGGGAATTCTTCACCCGCCTCTACCCGCTCCTTAACAAATGCGCGTAATGTCTGTGGATGCACCTCTGTTTTCTGCTCGGCGTAAAAGCCTTCCATTTCAGCAAAAGCGGCAAAAGCTCCGGCTTTGTCATCCTCGCCCCGGCCAAACTGACATGACACCGTGTTCTTGATGATGTCATCGTACCCGTTGTCGCGGAGCCAATTGAACGCACTGTGTCTATCTGCAACACGTATGGAAGCGCCGTAAGTGCTTTTGACTACCACTTTACTACCGTCATCAAGCTCAAACGCAGATATACCCATCTCCGATAACATAGCGGGCATTTCTTCGTCGCTCAGTTTGAGTAGTTGCTCTTTTTGTTGCTTGAGTTGTTTCTCTATATTTGCGATAGTGTCTTCTTTATCGCGTATTGCTCTTGCCAAGTCTGCCACAGAATTGAGGCCCCCTTGGTCAAGTTTCTCGACAGAGTTAGAGTTTAGTGCTGCTGACTCCTCCTCCATCATACTAGTTAAATCGCTCATCGCGGATTCTCCTTCGTGGTTAAAGGCACCTTTTGGGCCTTGACAATAACTCATACTATCGTATACTGAGCGAAAGTCAACAGGTATTTTCAAATGAATTTTAATTACAAAACGGAACCTTTCGATCATCAGCGCGTTGCCTTAGAAGACTCGTGGTCCGCGAAATATTATGCGTTGCTAATGGAGATGGGGACGGGTAAAACAAAGGTCGCTCTGGATACGATGTCTATGCTGTACCAACAAGACAGGATAGAGGCTTGTGTTGTTATTGCTCCCAAAGGCGTATATGACAACTGGACGCGCTCTGAGATACCGACTCACGTACCGGACAGCATTGAGCGTATTATCCTGCGTTGGACACCTAATAGCTCAAGAAAGTATCAAGACGAGGTCAAAGCTTTTTTTGAAGACGACAGTGGCGCACTTAAAATATTTGTAATTAATACCGAGGCGTTCAGCACGGCTCGTGCTACCCGCATCGTATATGATTTTTGTAAAAAGCATTTAAACAACTTAGTTATTGTGGACGAGAGTACCACTATTAAAAACCGCAAAGCTCTGCGGTCTAAAAACATTATCGAGTTGCATAAGCTAAGTAAGTATCGCCGCATCCTGACAGGAAGCCCGATTACCAAGAGCCCAATGGATCTGTTTAGTCAGTGCCTTTTTCTCGACAAGAATGCGCTAGGGTTTAACAGCTACTATGGGTTCCAGAACAGATATTCTATTGTGGTCAAGCGCACAATGGGTGCAAAGTCTTTCCAAGAGATAACTGGATACCGCCGTTTGGATGAGTTAACAGAAAAGTTGGAAGGCTTTAGTAACCGTGTGCTTAAAAAAGACTGTCTAGATTTACCCGACAAGCTATATATAAGACGGGACGTACCGATAACTGACGAGCAAGCTAAAGTCTACAATCAAATGAAGAAGCTTGCGTTAGCTAAGTTAGAAAACGGTGAGTTGGTTACGACGGCAAGCGTCCTTACGCAAATCATGCGACTTCAGCAGATATGTTGTGGGTTTTTACAACCGGATGACGGGGAGATTCAGTCACTACCTAATCTTCGGTTAGAAGCTTTGATGGAAATAGCCGAAGATGTGCAAGGTAAAGCCATTATATGGGCAACATATACACATGATATTAACCGGATATCCACCGCTTTACGAGAGCGGTTTGGGTACAATGCCGTGGCTACTTATTACGGTGCTACAGAACAAGAAGAACGCCAGAACATCGTCAACGAGTTCCAAGACCCCGACAGTGAGCTACGTTTTTTTGTCGGGCAACCCAAGACAGGAGGCTATGGCATTACCTTGACTGCGGCCAACACCGTTATATATTTTAGCAACTCTTACGACCTAGAGATACGGCTACAGTCAGAGGACCGCGCACATCGTATCGGCCAGAAGAACCCTGTCACGTACATAGACTTGGTCACACCTTATACAATCGACGAGAAGATCTTAGACGCGCTTAAATCTAAAATAAACATAGCGGGTCGGGTTTTAAAAGAAGACACCAAGGGATGGCTAATGTAAATTTGGTTCGTCTTTTTCCAGTATCGTACTGTAGGCTTCCATCAAAACGTGGATTAAATCTTCTAGATCATCCACGTTTAACCACATAGCGGTAGTTTTTTTCTGGGGTCCTTCTTGACCGATTAAAACACCGGGCTCCAAATTAACATTCCTACCATGACTATAGATCCGGACAAAATTCCGAAGCTCTTCTTTAGGCTTTCTGTATTCTTTCATGTACAGAATATTATCTTCAGACATGTAATCATCCCATCAAACTGCCAATACCTTGGTCTTGAGATCGTATTATGCCGGATGCCATGTCATTAGGAAAGAGCGCGGCATACTGGGACCGGTCCACGGGTCTCGTTGCCGAGACCGTGGGCGGCGCAACAGGAGCCTGTACCTGCGTGGGAGGAGGCACGGGTTGCTGAAGTTGTGGAGCCGGAGATGGCGGCATGTTTTTAAGTGCTTCAATCATTTGTTTAGTTTCACCGGCTTTGCCTACATTAGGCCCAACCTCAACATCAACAATTTCTTCAGGGTCACTTATTATCAGACTAGCCGCGGTCCGTGGGAATTTAACACCAAATTTAGTAGTAACATTGTCTCTTAGTTGTTCTAAAATATTTCCGGCTTCTTTAGAATCTCTAGCTTTTTTCAAATAAATTGCAAAAAGTTTAGGATCTTCAAATAAATCTACCATAACTTTAGTAAGTTTTTGGTTAGGAAGCTTGTTGTAAATGTCCGTAGCAAACTTAGCACCACGAGCCGGTATAGCAATGTTTCCGGTGCCACCACGTAGACCTAGTCTTTTTGCCAAACTGGTAGCACCTGCTGAACCAACCATTGTAAGGTACAAGTCCATTAAGCCACTGGCTTCAGTCATTAAGGTATTTACGTTTCCTGATTCGACCTCTGCTTGATAGCTGACCATTTCTATAAGACTTTTATGAATCCGGTCTGCCATCTCCTCATCCATAACACCGTTTTCTAAAAGCCAACCACCATATTCAAATTCATTGGGATCTGTTTTTTGTTTTTTAGGTTTGCTTTTTACGGTGAGTAAGGATTGTTTACCAGCAGCTTTAGGTATTGGAGTAAACAAGACTTGAAACAATTTAGACGGCTTAAAAGCAAGTTCGTTGCCTTCTTTTAAAGTGTTACCACCTGCTTTGTCCACAGCCCAATCCAAGAAAGCGTGTTGCAAACCCGCCATAGCATCAGTCTGTTGTTCTGGGGTCAAATCTTTATTATTTACTACTTCTAAAAGACTTTTTAAGTTAGCCATAGGTTTATCACTACCACCGCCAATTGCGCTATTTATAGTAGTAATCGGACTTTCTGTAGCATCTGAAGCAAGTTGCTTAAAAGTAACTAAACTGGATAGTCGTTTTTCATTTGCAAGTTGTTCTTGGTTTACCTTAAACAAAAGTTGTTTTGCTTTATCGACATCTACCAAATCATTTTTGACAGACGCAAACTCTGGACGATCCAAAATTGTTTTAAACTGCTCCCTAAATTTATTTAAACTTTTTAAACTAATCTCTCCAGTTTGAGGGTCAAACTTGTTAGCACTTGGGTCTATTAAATAGTTTCGCAATAACCGGTTCATCAAATCTTGTGCATCCGTTACGGTGTCTAAAACCACACCTTCCGAAGTCTCGTAAGTTGTATCAATTTTATTGTCTTTTAGAAACTTAAACATTACATCAAAATCTTGTAACTTGACTGCTAAAGCGTTTGATCCTCCTTCAAATAACTTTTTAGAAAGAAGCTCTGGAGGCACCCTAAGTTCCCCCGATTTTGCTTTAGATGCCGCTTTTCCTGTAAAAGTACGTGTGAAAACATCATTAAATGCTTTACTGTAAGCACGAGCTATTTTTTGTTCGTTTTTAGCGTTTTGATCAAAAGGAAGCTCTTCGATTATATCTAATAACAACTCCGCAAAATTGCCGGTAACACGAGCTTTGTCCTTATCCGGAGTAGGCCCTGCCGATAATGCTCTCATTGACCCTAACCACGTACCACGAGCGTCTATTAGCTCTCTAGTGGAAAGAGTGTCGTTAGGATCAATCACAGGACTGGGTATAGTCCCACCATCACCGTCACCGTCAGGTATAGTTCCAACTAATTTCTGTCGTAATCCTCGGGCATAGGTAAGTAGGTTCGATAGATTTTTAGTCTTTTCCGCGTCTAGCCCTTCAGGAAGATTTTCATACGGCGCTAAAAAGTCGTCTAACATTTCAATAACAGACGGGTTCTCGGGATTACCCGTTATGGCAAGGGCTCCCGAATCGTCTAAATCTTTGACGTTTAATTCAGAGTTTCGGGTGCTTTCCCACATTTGCCGTTCCCTTGCACGGCCCTCACGCATCAACTTCACAGTTGTCTCATAAAAAGCGCGTGACGTTTCATTGGGCGTTTCAGGAGTTCTTCCATCAGCGTCAAGGCTAAGTTTTTCAAAAGCTTGCAATCTTGCATCTGTTGCAAGATTAAGTCTGGCATTAAAACCCGCTTCATAATTAGCTTGCATTAAATCTGCCGCAACTTGAACTGCGGCAGGATCACCTGTTCTAGCTAAAGCTATAATACGGTCCCGATACATGTTAAAAAAAGCTTGCGACTGCTGAGTAGTTTTTTCACCAAGACCCGCATTTGTCGCATTATCCAAAGCATTTTGATGTCCTTTTATAACAGGACTGCCTGTTCGCAAAAAAACATTTTGAAGATGAGAAGCATCTGTAGAAGACGACCCATCACCTAATGTATTGATAATTTCCTCAAACTCAGGGTTCTGCAATAATTTTAAAATGCTGTCTACATCGTCTACAGGATTATCAGACGCAATTAAATCTCTATATATTATATCCATTCCTTTTTTTCTTAGAGCGTCTTCCGTACCCCGAAATTTTGAAAATAACTCTGTTGCAAGAGACTTGTTATTAGTCAATGTTTTGAGAAGACTTGGAACTAAACCAGAGGTAGTAGACCCAACCATTTCTCCTGTAAACCGTGAAAGACCATCATCAGGGTCTAAAGCCTCGGCAATCATTGCACCGGTCGCACCACCCACGGCTTGACCTGCAATTAAAATGCGCCCAATCGCATCCATTTTTTCGTCAGGCGCTTGCTTAATTGATTTTTCAATAAACCGGTTTAAGCGGCCTATTGTATTCATTTCTTTCGGTATTTTAACCGCGTCTGCCATGTATTTAGATGCAGCGGGAGGACCTTTTTTTAAGATAGCATCTCTAAGGGCAAGGGCTGTTTCTTGTTGTTGTTTTAAATGTTTTGCATAAGTAGGTGCGCCAATATCAAAGTCTTTAGCAAAAGGTTTACCTACAACTTTAAGACCACTTAATGGAGCGGCTATGTTAACCAAAGTTTTAGCGCCTAATACACCCGTTCTGTCGTCTGGAAGAACGACACCTTCTTCATCTATGATGGCATCTTGCGCGGCTTTAGCCCCTTCGTAGCCAAACACTCCGCCGATTAAGGCGGTGGTTAAAGGTATAAGAGTTTTTGCGGCAACAGCAAGAGGTCCCAAAGGAGGTATTGGTGCTTGAAGGGCCGCGCCCACAGCCAAGCCCGCTTTCATGCCCGGTATGCCCGCCACAGAAGGAATTACTTCTCTGCCCGCACCCGTAAGAACTCGTGAAAACCCTGTTTCAATCGGGCTACCGTCTTCATTAGTCGCTAAAAACTGAATTACTTCTTCGTCAGTAAACCCTAAATTTCCTCTGCCCGAATCTTGTAAATACTTAGATTTACCGGAGGTCAAACTACGGTAAGATAAATCAGGGTCGTCGGGAAATTGAGACGTTAGAGCGTTAGCTATAACGAAAGTCGGATCAATCCCCGTCTCGCGGTTCTCTGAAACTACGGCTTCTACATCGGAGGAATTAAGCGTAAGCCTTTGAAAAGGACCTTCTGTAGCCATTATGAAAACCCCTAATCTGTTTTATTCAAATTAAGCTGTAAAGCAGCTTTAGTAAAAATTTCCTCAGGAGTCGAGACATTTCCTTCCACGCCCATGCGGTTTGCCCCTAGCTCCATATAGCCTTTAAGCTGAGTTACTTCCGATAAAAGTGACGAGGCAGTGTTCAACTGTCTCATACGCTCTTGAGTTTTCTTGGCATCTTGGTCAAAGCTTGTTCCGCCATATAAAGGTGCAAACGGAATTTTTCTATCCATAATAGCGCCGAGGCGGCGTTGCATACCTTCTAAATATTGAATGCTTGTAGCATCGAATGAGAAAACTTTAGGGTCAGTTTCATCAATTAATGCCGTTAAGTCTTGAAACTCTTCTTGTAGCATCCGACCGCCCTGTCGTTCCTCAATAACAAAATTTCTAAACCGTTGGTTAATGTTTTTTCTAACTACTTGGGCCGCAGTTAAGTCTTTAACACTGTCCGGAGTTTTGGAGCCAAATATCTCACCCATAGGCTCTGTTACAAATTTAATCGCCGTGGGTGGAATTGAATCCAAGCCAGACGCTTTAGTAGGGTCCGCTATGCCTCCTCCAAGCTCTTTGCTAATAAGCTGACCCATACTCTGCACGGGGTAAATCTTCCAAAGCATAGCATCTGTATCAACGGTCCCCGACCTAGTAAGACCAGATTGAAGTGTCGCGGGGTTCTCCAAAGTTTCTCGTTTTAACCCATCTCCCTCGTTAATAGCAAATGGGTTAGCTTGAGGGTCACCTGCTGTACCGTCTTCTTTACTGCTCCACTCTTCCAAAAGAGCGGCATCGTTCTTTAGATTGTCGCGATCAACTCTGTTATCCTGCGGAAACAAATATGACCTTACAGCAGGATGAATAGCGGGCTTTCCAAGCAGTTCGGCACGTTTTAGTACAGAAGCTTTTTGAGCAGAAGTAAGGCCAACCGCAGGTGTTGTCTGTACACCCGCGGCAGTTTGTGTTTGAGTGGGTCGTACATTTTCAATAAGTACCCCTTCCAACACGTTAGCAGTGTTTGGATCAAGCTCACCCGTACCGAATTTATCCAGATTATCTTGTCTACTAGCTATATACAATTTATTACCCGTACTAATTGAGTCGCTGTCATCCACTTTGTACGTGTAAGATACGGGTTTGTAACCTAGCTCAATTTGGTTCGCAACAAATTGTTCTTCGTCTTTGTTTTGTACCTGCCCTAAAACCACACCGGTGTCTGCGTCTATAAAGGTCTTAGAGCCCGCCGGTGGCTTAGTTAAATCACGGATTGTCGCGCCCATCCTGTTAACGGCGGCAAGGTCTACCGTGTCCCGATCTATTAGTTGTACCGTACCGTCAGGAAGTACCAACTCCATAGGGTTTTGCGCTCGGCCTAGCCTAGCTTTTTGCAATGCCGCTGTTATAGCTTGCTGTCCTTCAACATCTTTTTCTGCCGCGCCTAACGCGGCCATATCTATGGATTGTGTTGTCGCACGACGAGCAAGTTGTTG
>Ga0209535_1000692_pt1 | contig 23537 bp, 49 predicted proteins | sample LinPmetageLP28_FD_184041 | JGI IMG/M metagenome (GOLD analysis project Ga0209535, IMG submission 184041) | Marine viral communities from the Pacific Ocean - LP-28 (SPAdes) (version 2) | ecosystem: Environmental > Aquatic > Marine > Oceanic | place: Pacific Ocean | collected 2009-08-22
AATTCAAATGGATAGATGATGATAACTTAATAGGTGAGATACCATTAGAATGGAATTGGTTAGTTGGTGAGTACGATAAAAAACCTGATGTAAAAAACTTACACTATACAAAAGGTGGCCCATATTTCAAACACTATAAAGATTGTGATTATGCTGAAGATTGGTACGAAGAATATAACAATATGAAAAAGGTAGATATAGAATAATGGCAGGCAGAATTTACATACAAGACGAAGAAGGTATACACGAACTTATTGAGAAAAGAAAACATAAGATAGAACAATACCGAGATAGACAAAGAACTTTAAATGTATGGTTAAAGACAACAGCAGGTGGCGAGAAAAGAGATATGCTAGAAACTTTTGGTAAAGGTGCTGAGAAACATGATATTAAAGTTAACTATTGTATGGAAGATCATACAGAAGTACCTCCAGCTGATTACGAAATTATATTTGCTTTTAAATCAGATGGTATTAATTCGCCAACTCATAGACTAAGACAAAAAGTTTTTGATATGAAAACTAATAAACAAATATTCTTTTTTGATAGTAATGTTTTAAAATACTATGAAAAGATGACAAGATATTTTAGATTACCATATAGACACATATACCCACAGCACGCAGAATATATGATGTGTGATCCTTTAACTTTTGATAGAAAACCAAAAGTAATGAAAGAAATGGGATTAGAATTAAAACCTATGAGAAAAGACGGTAATCATATATTACTTTGTTTGAATAGAGGCTTTGGTGGTTTCTCATCTTTTGGTAAAGGTTGTTATGAATGGGCTAGAGAAACAGTTGAAGAATTAAGAAAACACACACAAAGACCAATAGTAATTAGATCACACAATCACGCTAAAGAAACACCAGAACTACAAGAAGATAAAAAGAATTTAGATTTAATATTAAAAAATCATAAAGACATAACTCACACAGCTTTAGGTAAAACTGATTTGTTAGATGATATGAAAAATGCTTGGGCAGTAGTATGTTATACTTCTACATCAGGTGCCGTAGCTTTGATGGAAGGTATACCTATGTTCGCTACACACGAAGGTTGTTTCGCTGGTCCTTGGGGCTCAGGTAAGTTAGAAGATATAGAAAACCCTAAAGAAGTAAATAGATTAGAATTTTTACATGAATATATTAATTCACATTGGACACTACAAGAAATAGAAGATGGAACATTTTGGGGAAAATTTAAAAAGCATAATATAAGAAGATGATAATTGGATTTGAAACAGGTAAACTTTTTAACGACAGAATCGTACATGGTTTTGTCAACAAGATTGACGGAACAGTATATCAAACATATAATAGAGAGCATATACAAAAACAATGTAATGATCAGAATATTGTACATAAAAATCCATTACCTAAAGATGTAGACCATAGATGGCAAGCGTTAGAAGAATTTGGTAATCCACAATTAACTACAAGTGCATATGCCTTTTGGGGTTTTTTAAGAAGTACAAAGAAGATATATCAAAAAGCAATAAAAGAAAAGATAGATTTTTACTTCTTTGATCAAGCATACTTTTATCATAAGATACATGCTATCAAAAAATCAAGTAGAGAGTTAATAAATAATCCTTATATTAGAGTTTGTAAGAACGAATTTAATAAAGAAACAATAGATGATATTAGAGAAACAGGATTGTTTAAACTAAAAAGACAAGGCATAGAAGACTTTACACTACACCCATGGAAAACAAATGGTAAGAAAGTTTATATCATACCACCATCTTTTCATATGTGTGAGTTTTTAGGTTTGACACACGCTGATGTTTTAAAAGATATGGTGGATCAAGTTAAAGCAAATACAGACAGAGAAGTAGTTATAAGATATAAGAAACCAAATGGCGAGTATAATCCAAGACCAGTAGAAGTAGATGCACAAGACGCTTATGCTGTTGTATCTTTTCAATCAAATGCTGTAATCAAATTTATAATGCACGGTGTTCCGTCATTTACATACTTACCAAAACACTCTGTTGCTGTACCATTATCTTTACAAGACTTAACTAAAATAGATACGCCATTATATCCTGATAATAGATATGAATGGTTATGTAATCTAGCAAACAATCAATTCCAAGAGGGTGATGTGTATAGTGGTAATGTATTAACTTATTTAAATAGGGACCCAAAAGAATGGACATAGAATTTGGTGGTGGTGAAAACCCTCGTAAAAAAGATTATAGACAAGTTGATGTACGAAAGATTAGAGAAGATGATATTGTATGTAATGCTTGGGAAGTAGAAAAACATATAGAGCCTAATACAGTAGAAAAGATTTATTCACGCCATTTCTTTGAGCACTTAACTCACGCACAAGCACAAAGAACATTGAACGCATGGTATAATATATGTAAACAAGGCGCAGAGATAACTATGTTAGTACCTAATATGAATTTACATCTATGGCAATGGAATAATTGGGATAAGTTAGATGAGAAACAAAAAGACCATTGTCGTGCTGGATTTTGGGGTTGGCAAAGAGAAGGTGATGAGAGTGCTTGGGATTTACATAAATCAGGTTATGACTTTCAAAAACTATCAGAGTTAGTACAACAACATAAATTTAAAAATATAAACAAGGTTATGCCAGATGGACCAAAAGATAAACACTTGGCAGTAAAGTTTTACAAATGAAAGACTTTCTAAATGACATTGCTAATAATACACCAAACTCTGAACAGTTTGATGAAATATCAGTACCAGAACATTTAGGTGGACATCTTAATAGAACAAATACAGATGGACCATTATTAAAATACATTAAAGAAAGATTTAAAACAACATCTATGTTAGACATAGGTTGTGGACCAGGTGGTATGAGAGAAGTTGCCAATGATATGGGTATAGATTGGTATGGTGTAGATGGTGATAAGACTGTTATAGAGAATACTGATTACTCATTAGTACATGACTTCACACTAGGAGAAGCAACACTAGATAAGACTTTTGATTTAGTATGGTGTACAGAATTTTTAGAGCATGTAGAAGAAAAGTATGTACCAAACTATATGCCACTGTTTGAAAAAGGTAAGATGGCTGTAGTCACTGCGGCACCTCCAGGTTGGCCAGGTCATCATCATGTTAATTGTAGAGAAGAAAGTTATTGGATAGATATATTTAAGAACTATGGTTTAAGATATAATGAACAACTTACAAATGAGTTTAAAGGTTTATCTCAAATGAGAAAGAACTTTTTTAAAAGAGCTGGTATGGTATTTTTGAAATGAAGAAGTATTACTTTTGGGTCACATTAAAAAACAAAGCACCTATGAAAGTTGCTGAAGAAGGTAGAACTGCATCAGAGGCAAAGACTATTGTTGAGAGTAGATTTCCAAATGCGAAAGTAATGTTCGCAGAGGGTTTTTAATGATAATAGGTATAGAAGGTAGTTTTAGAACAGAAATGGGTTGGATATTTCCTACTCACAAAAATTTTAAATTAGTATCTTTTGATGAAGCTAAAATAATGGACATGAATAATGTTGATGCTTTTATACAAACAAATGTATTAGGTTTGATTAAAAACAAAATGACAGACCAGCATAATTTTATAGAGAGTACAGGTAAACCTAGAATAGTAATTGAACAAGCTGTGTTTAGAAAGAATACAGATTTTGATAAACCTGAAACATATTATTATAAAGTAGGATTAGACCACTTTACATACAACCAGGGTAGATTTTTTAATCATAATAGTCCTAGTGATAGATGGGAAAGAATACAAAAAGAACAAGACATACAAGTTAAACCATGGAAAAATAATGACTATGACAATTCACAATACATATTATTGTTATTACAAAATCCAATAGATACAAGTTTAAATCCTTTAATTGAAAGAGGTGAGAAGTATGATGAATGGATTATTAAAACAATTAGACAAATTAAAAACATAACAGATAAAAAGATTAGAGTTAGATTACACCCTAGGTTTTTAGAAAGATTTGATACAAAAATTTTATGTTTGGAAGAAAATGTAGAGATTAGTGAAAACTATAATGGTTGGAATAAATCTAATGGTGGTCAAAGTTTATATGATGATTTTAGTAAGGCTTGGGCTTGTGTCACATTTTCTAGTAATGCTGCGACAGAAGCTGTGTGTGAGGGAATACCAGTTATCAATTTAGATAGCTCTAGTTTTTCTTGGCCAGTATCTTACCATACTTTAGATGTTCTAAATAATGTTAGTTTAAACTGCGACTTTGATAGAACACAATGGTTAAATGATTGTGCTTATACACAATGGACACTAAAAGAAATCAACGAGGGAATAGTACATAAAAGATTATTAGATGGCGATAGAACTTAAAAACTCAATGTTTATCCATGTTCCTAAATGTGGTGGAAGAACAGTAAAACAAATGCTAAAAAAGTATGTTAGTAATTGTAAAGTATTAGGTGATGACATTTACGAAAGTCACGCTACACCAGATACAGATAAACAAGTATTTGGTTTCATAAGACACCCAGCTACATTTATTCATAGTCTTTGGACACATAGAAGTAAAAAGAAAGCACATGGTAGTGATTGGAATTGGCACCCAGATATTAGAATGGAACAAGAATGTAAATCACAAAACTATGATGAGTTTGTATCAAATGTTTTAAAAGGTGAGAATTATGTATGGGACTATTATCAACACTATCTAGGTAAATATGAAAATGTACAATATGGTAAAATGGAAAACTTACCAGATAGTTTAATTAAAATATTACAAGATAATAACGAAGACTTTGATGAGAAAGGTATTAGAGAAAACATTTATGTTCACGGCGCCAACAATAAAAAAGTTGGTAAACCTGTTAGTGTAAATGAAAGTGTAAAATACAATCAACTAAAACAACTAATAACTACATCAGAAAAAGAATTATGTAAGAGGTTTGATTACCATGCGTTTTAACAATCCAATACACGATCACGGTTTTGTATTTCCTGACATAGCAGACTTTCCAGATGTGGCTAACGAGCCAAGATATAAAGGTAATGGTAAAGAAGATAATCTTGTTTTAATAAAAGATGGTATCAAAAATGAGAACTTAAAAGAGTTTGAAAGAGGCTATCAAAATTACATGGAAAAGAAACCTGATACAAAGTTATTTCAAAAACTAAATGCTATGTTTCAATTTTATAATAATTTTGAACTAAGCAGAATAGATACAGGACTACCAACAAATGAAATATACGAAGACTTATTTGAAAATGGTATATCATATAGACATGCTAACATATCAGAACTACAAAAATTACTAAAAGACGACATTAAGAATTTACTTGATTTACCTGATTGGCGACCACCACCAGGACAATTTGATAGAGCAAAACAATTAGGTCCAGAGATAGTTAGATATGTAAATGACAAATTTAATACTATGGGTATATTACAAGCAGCTACGAAATATAATAGTTTTAAACCACTACAAGTTAAAAATGTAGTATTACATATTGCTAAACCTACTGACCAAAACTATAAACAATTTTTATATGATTGTACAACTATCACAAAGACAACTAACTTACATATAGACCCTAAAGAAAATGTAATGAAAGCTATGTTGTATTTAAATGATATAACTTTAGATGATGGTCCATTTAGTTATGTAGAAAAATCTAACAGATGGACACATGATAAAATACAGAATGTATTTGGTAGAGCTATATCAACAGGTAGTTATTGTCACACACCAGAATCAAGAGCAGTAGTATTTCAATTACCAAAACAATTAAGAGTATCTAATAACTTTGGTAGATTACTATTAGATGGTACAGAAGAACAAGATAGAATATTAAAACAAGAAAAATCATTTACTAGTGACAAAGGCAATTTATGTGTCTTTGACCCAGCTGGTATGCATAGAGGGGGCATTTGTAAATCAGGTACTAGAATTGCTTTACAAATATTAATGAAATGATTTTAAACGATAAAGTATTACAAAAAAGAGTATTCAAACAACATATATTAGACTTACATTTAAAAGAGTTTATGATAGGACAAACTACACCCTATCTTAATAAATTTAAAAATACATTAGACATAGGTGCGGCAACTGGTATGTATGCTAGTCACTTTGCTGAGCACTCAAAATCAGTAATATGTTTTGAAGCTGTACCACCTGTATATGAACAATTAGAAAAGATAAAACAAAAACATAATAATGTTATTACACATAATACAGCTGTTAGCAACTTTGAAGGTGTATCTGCTTTTTATGTAGATGACAAAAGATTATCTAATTCTAGTTTTCAAAATTTAGTAAATGGTCAAAGAATAGAAGTAGATACAGTCACAATAGATAGTCTTAATCTAAATGATGTAGGATTTATTAAAGTAGATGTAGAAGGTGTAGAGTTAGATGTCTTGGTTGGTGCTGCCGATACTATATTAGAATATAAACCAACTTGTATGGTTGAAGTATATGACAAGTTTAATAAGTATCCAGTAGAAACAACATTTGAGTTTTTTTTCGTAAGAAATTATAGATGTTTTTATAACCATAGAGGTCAAGGTTTAAAGCCAGTAAGAACAATAGAAGAAGGAATAGAAGCCACAAAGATACCAGAAATTACAGATGGCGATTTTCTATTTACAATATGAAATTAGATTATGATTATAACACACAAACTTGCTTGGGATAGTTGTCTATCACACCAGTTATGGCCAGCGATAGAAAAAGGTTGGAAAGATGAAGATAAATCTATACACTTTTTTTGGGGTCTAGGTGGAACAAATATTAGACAAATACAAGAAGTAATTGAAAAAGGCCAAGAGTGGTGGTATGTAGATGTGGGTTATATCACAGAACAAATTACAAGATACCCTAAACCAATAATAAACGATTACAATAAAACATACTTTAGAATAGTCAAAGGTGATTTACATATCGCTGGTGGTAAACCTAATGATGGATCACGCCATAGAACACTATTACATCAAGGCATAGACGCAGAGTTTAAAGGTTGGAATACTGGAGAATGTAATCATATATTACTAGCGCCATCATCACAGACAGTTTGTATTTACAATAATCAAATGGGACAAGAAGATTGGATAAAACAAGTTGGTGAAGAAATAAGAATATACACAGATAGACTTATTAGAATGAGAAACAAACCAAGACCTAATAACGAGTGGTGGGGAACAGATATAAAGAATGATTTAAAAGACTGTCACGCATTAGTGACTAATATGAGTTTAGCAGCTGTTGATGCTGTGTTAAATAAAGTACCAATAGTGACACACCATAATAATGTATGTTATCCTTTATCAGGTAATATAGCTAACATAGAAAATAGAACTATGTGGCCTAGAGAAGATGTGAATATATGGTTAAGAGTAGTAGCCAATAATCAATTTACTTTACAAGAGATAGAAGATGGTTTAGCACATAGTATATTGAAAGAACAATATGAAGTTTAACTTTGCTTGTGTATTTTACGGCAACAAATATAAAATAGACTATGTGAGTAGGTTGTATAATATGGTACAGCGAAACTCAACAGTACCACATAAATTTATTTGTTTTACAGACAATACAAGTATTAGAAGAATACTTAAATCAAAAGATATAGAATTTAGACAATTCGCAAGACACGATTTTGATGGTTGGTTTCATAAAATGCAACTGTTTAGTCCTGAGAGTAATTTAGAAGGTCCTACTTTATATATGGATTTAGATGTCGTAATTACGAAAAACATAGATTGTTTTTTTAAACATGGCGAAGATAAGAATTTTGTAGGTATGAATGACTTTAATCCTACTAGTGGTCAATTCAATTCTAGTATAATGAAGTTTGATAATAAACAAGCAAGTAATTTGATATGGCAACCTTACATAAAAAATAGAAGTCAATATAAAGGAATGGCTGGTGATCAAAACATCATAACAGCATTAATCAAAAATCATAGTAATACAATCTCATTTCCAGATGAGTGGACACAATCATATAAATGGTTGAATCGCAAGGGTGAAAGATATGGTAGAGATTCATTTACATACGAACAAGACCCTAATGCGAAAGTATGCGTATTCCATGGAAGACCCAATCCACACGAATCAACTCAACTATGGGTAAAAAACCATTGGTATTAGTCTAAAAAGAACAAACCAAGAACATCTACATCAAATAACCCTTGTTAAATGTGGGCAAAATATGCCTTGACTTTATCTATAATCCTGATATTATAATAGTATGAATATAGGAAAAAGCGGAAATACAAACAGAGAAATAAGACTTAAATTGTTAATTAAAAGACTTGACAATGTTAATAAAGTAGTATATAATTACCCTACTATGTCAATGTTCAATCAGTCAAAATTAATTAAGAAATTGAATAAGAATTTATATTATAACAACACAAAGGAGAACACACTATGTCAAAAATAAAACAATACATTGAAACATCAGTAGAGAACGCTGTTGATAAGATTATATCAAAACTATCAGATGGTCAAATAGATTTAGATACTTGTAAATCTAAAATATTAGAACTTGATAATTTAGAAATGGTTGGTATCACAGAAGACAATGTTGAAGAAGTAATCGCACAGGAAAAACAATAATGAGTAAAACTTTTAATGTTTGTTATTTAAGAGAGTACATGGACCCAGAAATGTCTGGTGAGTATTTTTACGCTTATGAAACTGTGTATAGAAATGTACCAATGAAGTACAAAAATAAATTTAGTACAGAAGCTATGAAGATGAAAATTCTTAAATTCTGTGACTGGAACTATAAAGAATCAGCTAAGAACTTTGAAAATGTGACTAAAGTAGAATTGATAGATGAAAAACAATACTATCAAACTTACGAAGATGTATTCGGTGAGTCAGCGGCTGAAGATAAAAATATGTTTAATGATTATGGTCAACAGTATCATAGACAATCATTAAGAAAAGATTTTAACAAAAAACTTACAAAAAGTAAAGTACCAAGTTATAATGGAAAGAAGTGTCATTAATGAAAACAGTTAATATAACAGTCAATAAAAAAACATTATTAGAGGTTTACAATCAAGTAGGTTTATTAAACAGTATGGGATTTCCTAACTTTCAAAAAGGTGAACCAATTAATACTTTAATGAAAGAGATAAAAAAAGATTTGAAACAACAAAAGAAAGCAGAGAAACTTGGTTGGAAAGAAGTGTTAGAGTTTTGGCCACTATCAATCGTGGTACCAAGTATGATACTGCTAATACTAATAGGAGCAGGTACACAATAATGAAATACGGTGAAGAAAAGATAGTAAAAGAAATACACGATTATATTAAATCAACTTATAGTGAACATTACAGTACAACTAAAGATGGTTTTCAAGTACAAGATATGTTAAGACATTTAGGTATTGATAAAGACTTCTGTCAAGCCAACGCTATCAAGTATCTTGCTAGATATGGTAAGAAGAATGGTAAGAATAGAAAAGATTTATTAAAAGCAATACACTACATTGTATTATTAATGAGTAGTGAAGATAACAAATAGGAGAAAATATGGACACACAAACAGATATAGTTTTAGTAAAAGAAGATTTGAATAAAAATCTATACAGAAAGAAAACTTATTACACACTTTGTATTGAGCAAGATGTGTTAGCAGATAGTAAAGATGATGCTGATAAGAAATTTAGTGATAACGGTATCAACCACTCAAATGTAAATGCAGAGATTACAGATGAAAAAGATGGTGTTATAACTTATATGGTTGACGCTAATTATTCAGATAGTGATACAACAGAATATCTTGGTAAGGTATCTTATACAGATGATGAGTATGCCGAAGAAAATGGTGATGTAGAAATTGATCAATATGCTGATGAGGTTGATGTACCACAAGATGTAGATGTACAATTAAATTTAGAAGCAGAAAGTCAAAGAGGTAAGTAATGTCTAAAGATGTATTAGGATATTCTTCACACGATTGGCGTAAAAATACAGATGACGCTGTTGTGGTTTCATCAGATAGTAGTATGCAAACATCAATGGAAGTAAATAAAAGTAAAGTAATTTTTACAAACCCTAAAACTCTACAAAAACAAGAGATAGATTTATCTAGGTTGATAAGAGTGTTTGTAAATAACCAAGAGAGCCATAAAAGGAGTGTAAAATAATGTTGCATGATTTAGATAGACCACTAAACGACTTAAAAGAAATAAAAGAATGCATGTCAAAAGACATAGCTGAGACAGTTAAATTGATTGATACAAAAATCAATGAATATGAAACTGACATTGAAGCAGTAGAACAATATTTAAGAACGGAACAAGGCAGACCTGAAGCCACTATAAATGATGATACCATACATGACGGTGAAGTAATGGGTGTCACAGGATTGGATAAGTAATGCCATTTGACCCAAAATGTTTACGAAATAAAAGAGAGGAATTTGTACTACAAAAGATAGAGTATTACAAAGTCACAGAGTATATGGGTAGGTCAGATTGGAAAAGATATTACTTTGATACTTACAGAGATGCAGTAAAAGTATTTAAGAAACTAAAACAAACCAAAAGAAAGGTATTGATTTATGCTTGTAGGGACGATAAGTTAGGTGAGATTTCTACAGGATTAAACGATAGATTTAGTAATGAGTAATCAAAGACCGGCTAAGATAGAGAAGAAATTAGATAGAAATGGTGACATGCAAGTCTTCAAGTTTTTTAAGACTGCGGCCAAACTATTAAAAGACGAAGGCAAAGAAGATGAGGCGTTTTATATGGAACAAATGGTTGACTGGTTAAGAAGTGGTAAACCTTTGCCCAATAGTGAAGAGTCAATAATAAAGGCTTTAGGTCTATAATGGCGCTTTTTAGGGGGGTATGTAGTATCGAATCGTGTACTAAATGCCAATATATGGGTCGCTCAGCGGCACAAAACCTAGTAAAATCAACGATTTTTAGAGGGTTGACATTTAAATCAAAACCTGATAGAATATAGAGATATTAACACTAACAAAGGACAATACTATATGATGTACACAAAAGAACTACTTTTTAATGAGTTTAAAGAAGTGACTAAAAAAGATCAATCAAAGAATAAAGAAACATTTACACACAGAATCGCTTATCTTACTTCTCTAAAAGAAGATATGATACAGTCGCCTAGAAATTTCAATAACATTTCTATCAATACAGATCAACTACAGAATTTGATTGATGATTGGTCCGCTCCCAATCCGAGAGATGCGACATATATGAGAGTATTCGGTTTGACTTACGCTGAGAAAAAAGCAGAAGAAGAAGCTGAGTATTATGATTTGACTAAAGGCGAAAAAGTCTATATGAAGAAGAAGAAAGAAGATACAGATACAGTACACTAATGAATAAGAAAGAAAAACTAAAAGTGTTGACAGAGAAATATGATGCCTGGGTGAGATCCCTAGGTGTCAACATTGACTCTGATTACAATTCATTTGATGGTTATGATATGCCAAACTATACTTGTAGGCCATCAGTACCAACGAGTGACAGAATAGTAGGTGATACTAAAAAGAGAATTTACTCCACACAATTACCTGCTGGAAAAACAATTAGTGTGGCGTATAACAAAGGTCCTTATATGATAGTAGATGCTAAGGATTTTAAAACTATGGGAAAAAAAGTATGAAAACAATGATGATGATTACCATTGCTGTCTTATTGACAATGACAATGGCTAAAAGTGATGAGAAGACTTATACACCTAAAGAGGTTGCTACAAGTGTTGTAGCAGTACCAGGTAAAGTAAAAGACCATTTGACTAATGAATGGCAAGATATAAAAGAGTATCAAGCTAATAGTTGGGCTGAAACAAAACAAAAATGGCCTTGGAATAAAATCTTTAAGACTGAGGAAAAAAATGATTAGTGGTGACTTTGTATGTACTAGTGCGAATGACGGTACAACTTTGTTTAGACCTGTGACTGCCAGAGGACATACTTTCTGGCAATCTCAGAACTTCAATCAATATGTAATAGATAACACAGAAGAATATTACATAGTAAAGAGTGTAGATAGTGAGAATATTTGTAATGAAATTAGAAAAAATAATATGGATTTTACTAGTTAGTTTATTTTTAACTAACTGTACAGCAACTAGAAGTAATGTAGGTGCCACACTTGGCGCAACTACAACTACCGGCTCATGTGTAGCAATGGGTATTGAAAACCCTTATGCAATTGCTGCGTGTGCCGTGACTGGCGCATTTGCTGGCGCAGAAATTATGTACAAATCAGATTATGATGTACACAATGCAGTATTTGTAGATCATTTGAATGTAGGTCCAAGTACATCAAGTTATACGAATTGGTACAATTCAAAGACAGGTAATAGTGGTATAATTAAAACTACTTCATCTTATTTGAAAGGTCCTATTAAATGTAAAGATTATAGTGCAACAGTAGATATTACTAATAACTGGCCATTGATTGGTGTCGGTGGGGTTAATAGAAATACTATCTTTGGTGTTGCGTGTCAAATGCCAGATGGCAGATGGATTGAACATAAAGGATAAATTATGATGAATTTTAAACAATTTTTGATGTTTATGTTTTCACTAATGGTAGTGATTATTATATCAATGAATTGGGCAAGAGCAGAAGTAGAAGGATTAACAGAAGACTTATCTGGTGAAACAGCTAAGGTTATCGCTGTCGTTGAAGGTGATACGATATATTTTGAAGATGGTACAAAGATTAAAGAAAGTGAGTTTACAGAAACAGTAAGTAAGGCAGAAGAAGTATTAGACAAATTAGAGAAGATAGAACTAGCTAAAGGCAAAATTAAATATGACAAAATTAAAATTATAGAACCTGAAAGAAACAATGATCAATATTGTTTTGTAAAAGTGGTTATCAAACAAAAAGGTGATACACTTATAAAGGAAGAAATTTTGGAGTGTGCTGATGGTCGTAAAACATTTGACGGCCCTAGTTATTGGGAATTGTTTGCACAATTCTACTACAGAGATGTCGCTGCTCCGGAATACTGCCGATATTATAGTCGGAAAAAACATGCTTTCAAAACGCCAGGGAAGACTTGTTTAAAAATAGATGGCGAGTGGGAAGTTAGATAATGATAAGAAACATAGTAATCCTTGTCTTATTGTCAGTAATTGTCTTTGATGTATCAGGGGCACAATTTTTAGACTACATTAGCGTAGCACTTGACAAAGCGCAAGATTTAGTATATAATGTAAAAAGTGAGGTTAATTAATATGCAGAAACTAAGTAAAATAGTATTGGTTGTCGCAGCAGGTCTTTTTATGGCCCAATGTTCGGCTACCTATAAGATGAAGAACGAGAAAGGAAAAGTATTAAATCAAGTACCGAAATGGTATATGAATGACTTTTCTGATAAGAAAGCTTGTGATACCCCTACATTTGGTAAAAACAAAGATAAAGTTTGTATTTTTGGTGTAGGTACAGCAGTGTCGCCTGATTTACAATTAGCAATAGAAAAAGGTATGATGATTGCTAAGGCAGAATTGGCTGATATAATCAAAGGTGAAATGAATAAATCTAGTAAACAGTTTATCACAGAACTAGGTAAGAATCATAACAAAACAACTGTGTCAGAAGTAGAGTCAACTATCATTAACTTGATAAAAGAAACTCCAGTTAGAGGTTATGAAATCTTTGCTAAAGATGTGACAATCACTAAAAACAAATACTACAGAGTATGGATTGGTTTAAGATTACCAATGGGTGAATATAACAAGATGTATCATTACACAATCGCAGAAGCTGTTGATGCTTACAATATAAAAGAAAAAGCAGCAATCGCTTATGATGAACTGATGAAAGATAAAACTAATGAAAATAGTAATATACAGTAAAAACAACTGTCAATTTTGTACCAAGGCCAAACATATGGTTAAGACACTTGGCCTTGAATACACAGAGAAATCGCTAGAGAAAGACTTTGAGTCTGACCCTAGTAAGATGATAGAAGACATTGGTAAACCTGTAAGAACTATGCCACAAGTTAAGATTGACGATAAGTTAGTTGGTGGTTATAATCAACTTATAGAATACTTTGCCGATAAAGGTCTAGTAAACTTTAAGGGTGAGATCATTGTCAAAGGATAATATTATACTATTTCCTACAAATAGAATTGTAGAGAAGTCAACAACTGGTCCAAAGAAAACAAGTGACAAGTTTGTAAAGAAGTTGCAAGAAGAACAAACAAAACAATTTGTTGAAACTTCTGTTGATGATATTAGTATAGGGTTATTAAGAAAGTTTTACGATTTGGCTATCAAAACAACTAAACCTAGTTTTACAAAAGACTTAGCTATGTTGGTTGATATAATGAGAGGATTGGTGTATAGAGATTTTGGTATTAAACACCCAGCACAATCATTGTCAGACAAGTTAGTAGAATTAAAAACATTAAAGGACGGGTCGCAGTCAGCAAAGATAGACTACTCAACCATAATGGAAAAGGCACATAAGACACATAAACCATTTAGTCCAGATATTAAAGATGAAATTAGGGACATTAACGATCAAGCAGGGTTCTTTGATGGTGATGACTTAAAAGATGAGTAAACAAAATTCCAAAGGAATCGCCTTCGCAGGTAGTAAAATAGTTAAATTAACAACTCAAATATATAAAGGAGTATATTAATATGTTAAACACAATAAAAAACCTTTTTGGTGCAGACGAGCTAGTAAAAGTTAAAACAGTAAAAAGAACTGCTGTTGAAACTAGAGGCAGAAAGTCTTTATCAAAAAAACAAAAAATTCTAAATCTATTAACAAAAGGTGAGAATGTTGCTTGGTCAACTATTCAAACTAAATTTGATTTGGAATCACCAAGATCAATGATTGACACTCTAAGAGCTGAAGGTTATATGATTTTCGGTAATAGAGTTGCTGGTAAAAAATACTACAGAATGGGTGTTCCTACAAGAGCAATCATCGCTGCTGGTATCAATGCGTTATACGGAACTAAGTTTAAGTATAACAACCACAAGGTTTCTGTAAAGAAATCAGACTTAATTGCTCTTGATGCGTAATTAATTAAACTCTCCAAGGTGGGGACTTGTTCCCCATCTTGCTTATAAAAAATGAATTTAACACACGGATTTGGCCTTGGTATACTTGGCACCACTTTAACGATAGTAGGTTTTTTTGTTGCCTATATAGTATATGAAAGATATAGAAAAAACATTGAAAGAATTAGAAAAGAAAAAGAAACAAAGATTGTTGATGGCTTGTAGTAAAATGAAATCACAAAAAATATTAAAAGTAGATAGAACTGAATACCAAGAAACTGCTGATGTAATTAGAAGTGATCAAGTACCTGCCGCGGCTATCGTAGAATATTTTAGTGACAAACATTTTTATAATTGGTACAAAAAGAAATACTTGAATGATTGATAAGTTAATACAAGATGAGATAGTACAACAAACCAGCGACAAGGAAGTCGCTGTTTTACTTTCTGGTGGAGTAGATAGTTTATCAGTAGCATTCGCTGCCAATAGATTAGGTAAGAAGATTACAGCATATACATTTCATTTAGAAAACAACCCATCGTATGACGCTATCAAGGCCGCTGAGGTGGCAAAACTATTTGGTTGGGATTGTAATATCATTGTAGTACCAACACACAATTTACAAGACGATTTTATGAAATTAGTAAAAGAGGTTAGATGTAAAAAGAAAACTCATTTTGAATGTTGTTTTCCTTTCTTATATGTGTATCCGGAAATCAAAGAAGAAGTTGTATTGAGTGGGTGGGCCGCTGATGGATATTATGGTATCAGCAAGAAAGCAATGATGCATTATGGACCTGGTAAACCAAAAGAAAAATTTGATGAGTTTAGAGATAACTATTTTGATATAAACAATCAAGCAGGTTATCTATGGCATGAATTGATTGCTAGAAATAATAAGAAACAATTAATCACACCATATCTATCAATGGTTGTTAAAGATTTCTATTACAATATGACTTGGGAAGAACTAAACAAACCATTTCAAAAACATCATGTCGTAAATGCGTTTGATGAGTTTACAAAATTTAAGTTTAAAAAACATATCAATCTACAACTAGGCGCTGGTGTAGATAAATTATTTGAAACATTATTAGATGACAAGTTTATCAATTTTAAATTTAGAAAAAGAGTTATGGATATATGTAGAGATTGGTCTAAGATGTCAGATGACATAGGAGTATTACAATAATGATATTAGTAGATTTAAACCAAGTATTGATTTCTAACTTGATGGCTCAAACTAGAGGCGCAATAGATGAATTACCAAACAAAGATATGTTAAGACATATGGTACTAAACTCATTACGAGGTTATAATCTAAAGTTTAAACAAGAGTATGGAACAGCCATACTATGTGCTGATGGTGCTAATCCATGGAGACGAGATATATTTCCAAATTACAAATACAAAAGAAAGCAAACTAGAGAAGAGTCTGGAGTTGATTGGACTGCATTGTTTGGTATGATAAGTGAAATCAGAGATGAGATTGCTAAAAACTTTCCATATATTGTTTTACATATAGACAAAGTAGAGGCAGATGATATAATCGCTGTACTTGTAAAAGAAAATTATACTAAAGAAAAGATAATGATTGTTTCTGGTGACAAAGATTTTATACAATTACACAAATACAAAGGTGTAAAACAATTTGCACCTATTCAAAAGAAATTTGTAGAGAGTGAAGACCCAATTAATTTCTTACACGAACAAGTAATTAAAGGGGACAGATCAGATGGAGTACCAAACATATTGAGTGCAGATGATGTATTTGTGACTGGTACTAAACAAAGACCTATAAATAAAAAGAGATTAGAGGAATGGGCTAATATTGAAAACATACCTCTAGGAAGTGAAACTAAGAAATATTATGAACGAAATAAGAAGTTGATAGACTTGGACGAGATTCCTGGTCTTATATATAATAATATAAAAGACAAATATATAAATTATAAAGTAAATGACAGGACGCTGTTGTTAACATACTTTATAGAAAACAAACTGAAGTCATTGATTGAAAATATAAATGATTTTTGATAACATGCATGGAGTAAAATAATGGCACAACAAAACCCAAATCTTATCTCAAAAAAGGCTATGGAAGCGATGGCAAGTACATCAGGCTCTTCCTTTCCTCTGTTGAGTGAGATTTTTTTAAAAGTCAATAACGCTAAAGATAAACCTAAAAAAGTTGAGATTTTAAAGCAGTACGATAAACCTGCTATAAGACAAATTTTAAAAGGTTGCTTTGATCCAAAAATAGAATGGGATTTACCTGAGGGTATACCACCATATATTGAGAATGATGTACCAATGGGTACAGAACATACTATGCTTATCCAACAAGCAAGTAAACTATGGCACTTTGTAAAAGGGGCTGATAACGCTACGAATAGAATACAAAAAGAAACTATGTTTATTCAAATGTTAGAAGGTTTACATAAAGATGAAGCAAGAGTTTTATTAGACATGAAAAACGGAAACTTAAATAAGACATATAAAGGTCTTACAGCTGAATGCGTTAAAGAAGCATTTAACTGGAATGATGAATTTGCGAAAGCATAGAGAATCATAGTAAATAAAGGGTGCGACATCTTTTGTTCACCCTTTGTTCTCCCCATAATACACGAAATTACTAGCAAATAACCGGTTGACAAACCTCTTTTAATGTGATATATTATAAATATGAAAGAGAGGAAATTATATTATGCGTAAATTTTTGATAACTATAATAGTATTAAATTCTATTATATGGTTTGGACTGTCTAGTCTAGCCAATGCTGATGATAACGACTACGGCAAAGCAGTTGTAGGTTCTGTTATTCAAACTACAGTGAACGGTGACAAGGTTAACACCGAGGCTCTAATGAACCATGAAATGGAAAGACTGGTACACAGTTTTTCTATTGAGGCAATTAGTATTTTACAAGCATACTTACCACACATTTTGGAAGGTATCGCACAAGATTTAAGACTTAAAGCAGATAAAGAATACAAGTGTTCTCTGCTGAAAGGTAGTAAGATAGAAGATGATTGTAGATAATTTTTGGTTATTACCATTTGAATTGAGAGTTTTAATATTATATGGTGTAGTTGCACTTACATATACATTTTTAAAGGAAACAATTAATAACAAATGCCAAGACAAAAACCAAAAAAATCAAAAGTGAAAAAAATCTTAAAAAGAGAGTTGGCGAGTCGTAGACAGTACAAGACAACTTACAAAGATATTCAAAAGTATTTTAAATTTATCAATAAGGTAGTATTTGATAATGTACTATCGCCGTTCAATGACATATTCATTAAGAACATTTATAGAGATAAAACAAAGAAATACTGTTATGGACAAGTGATATGTTGGGAATGGAAAAGAAAAGGCACTAGAGTTTATCATTTAGAAATGCTACCAACATACAGAAACAAAAAAGATTTTGTTGACACATTAGGACACGAAATGGTCCACCTATATCAAATGGCCAATGTAGGTGATACTGGAAATCATAATAAATTGTTTTACAGTTTTAGATCAAAACTCAATGCAATCGGCCTAGATTTATAATGAGAAAGATATATTATGCCAGAAGTGAGAAGAAAGAGCAAAGAAATAGACCATTTTGTTAAACAAAATATAGGAGAGGCGTTATTACAATTACGAGAACTTGCCAAACCGAGTAATTTGTCAGGTACAAGTAAAGTTTATTACACAGGTAATTGGGTAAACGACATCTACAACAACTACACAGAAAAACAATCACAAAAAATATTCAATAACGCTAGACAATATACAGATAGATTAGATTTTGTACAAGTCAAGTTAAAAGAAACCTATGAAGACTACAACGAAAAGACATTACAAGCTTATGAATATGTTGCGAGGGTTAAATAAAATGGGTAAAAAGATTGATTGGGATAGTATAATGAATAAGGCGTGGTTGTACACAAAGATATTTTTTGTATCAGGTATTGTATTTGCTGCGGCGTTTGCTTGGGGTACTTGGTATCCTAATAAATGGTCAACAGCAAAAGTAAATGCACAACTAGAAAACTTTTACCTAGAAAAGATTAAAGATTTAGATTTAAGAGAACCTGAATTTACATATGAGAACGATATACAATTCGTTAGAGCAATGCACAAATGTATTGACTATGTTAACTTCACAACACCTAAAGACAAAAGAGTACCTTGGGAAATGATTATTGGACAAGCGGCACTAGAGTCTGGTTGGGGTAAGAGTAGATTTGCTAAAGAAGGTAATAACTTATTTGGTATTAGAACATTTAGTGAAAAGGTACCACACTTAAAACCAGTTGGTGTAGAGGAGTGGCCAGGTTGGGGTGTAAGAATGTTTGCTAGTAAGTGTGATAGTGTAAAAGAATATATTAGATTATTGAATGAACACAATGCATATGCTGACTTTAGAGAAAAAAGAAACTCAACATTTGACCCAATTACTTTAATCAAAACATTAGATAAATTTTCTACAACTCCTGACTATGATAAGAGAGTTATCAGAATGATTAATAAAATCAGAAAATTAGAAACTAATTAAATGAAAACTGAAAAAACAATAATATTTGGTTGTCCAATTTATATAATTAAAGTAGACCCTAACAGTTATGACAAACAATCATTACTAAAAATAATTGAAAGTAATTATTCTAAAGATAGTTATAGAAATAAATTTGATGATGATGAAAGTAATTTACACCACTCTTATTCAGATGAATTGAACCCAAAATTTGAAAAAGTAGATTATGATAAAGTAGGGTTAGTAGATGCATATAAGAAAATTTTTGATAATTTTTGTAATAATACTTTAAAAACAAAAGACAGGTTTTCTTATGAATATAAAATAGAAAATTATACAGCTTCTAATAAAAATCAAAATTTTAGATCACATCATCATCTGCCTACTGCTGATTTTTCTAGTGTACATTATATAAAATTTGATAAAGCTAAGCATGAAAAAACTAATTTTTTTAATCATAATGATTTTAGCTCATATTCTCGTTTTTTAAGTAAAGGACTTTATGATGTATCAGATGAATCAGAACCAGATAATTCATATTTATATGAAACTTGGAAATTTACAGTAGAAGAAGATGACCTTGTAATTTTTCCTTCTGCCTTAAAGCATGAAGTACAAAGAGGAAGAGTTAACGCAGATAAATTAAGGATAACTGTTTCTACTAATTTAATGATTAATGGTCCTAATAGAGAAACTAAATAATACATGCGTTATAAAACTTTTAATAATGGTGCACAGATACATACTTGGTTTCCAAAAAGTGTGTACATAATGAAAGAATTTAAAAGTGCTGATACCTGTGCAGATATTATAACTAGGTTAGGCGAATTGGATATTAATTTAAAACGAGAATATTTCCAAGTAGGTACTTCTCACAGTGTTGACATACTACATACACATAATAGTTTTAAAGGTTTGTTTGATGATATTATGGAACATTGTAAAGCATATGCTTCTACATATGGTTATAGTGACGGACACTTGGAACAATTAACATTTGGCGATACTTGGTTTAATATTAGTAAACCTGGTGATTTTTTACATAAACATATTCACCCTAACTCATTATTGAGTGGTGCGTTTTATATAAAAACAAATAAAGATGACCATATTACTTTTTATAAGGAAGACGATATGTCCACACCTACAACAGAAGATACAGAATTGTCAATAGGTAATTATTCATATCCTTGCGAAACTGGTGAACTAGTTATCTTTAAAAGTAATTTGAATCATAGTACGAATATTCAACAAGGAGAGGAAAAGATAGTAATAAGTTTTAATTGTTATCTTAAAATACAATAATGTTTTTAACACTATTAACATTTTTATCAGCAATTTCTATATCACTTATAGCTGCTGGTTATTCAATCGTAGGACTAGCGACATTGTTTGCTGGTGCTGTTGTACCTATCATTGCTATGGGTTCAGCATTAGAAGTTGGTAAATTAGTTGCGGCTAGTTGGTTGTATCATAATTGGGATAGTGATGTACCACGATTATTGAAAGCATATCTATTTGCTGCGATTATAATACTAGTATTCATAACATCATTAGGTATCTTTGGTTTTCTATCAAAGGCACACTTAGATCAAGTCAAACCTACATCTGGTAATAATATTAAAATAGAATTACTAGACAATCAAATAAACTCTCAACAAAAAATTATAGATAGAGCACAAAAGACTTTAGATACACTTGATAAAGCATTAGAAGTTTATATTGACAAAGAATATGTAAGTAGAGGTTTGAAAGAGAGAAAGAAACAAAAAGAAGAAAGACAAGAATTAAACACAGCAATCATAGATGCTAGTAATGAAATCCAAAGACTATCAGAAGAAAAGGGTACTTTACAACTAGCAACAAATAAGATTGAAGCAGAAGTAGGACCTATAAAATATGTGGCAGAATTAATCTATGGCGAAAACGCAGAGAGTAATTTTGATCACGCTGTAAGAATTGTAATACTAATTCTTATATTTGTATTTGACCCATTAGCTGTACTTTTATTGATCGCTGCCAATATATCATTAAGACAATGGCGAATGAAAAGAAATCTAACTAAGACTGAAAAGAAAGTAGATTTAGAACAAAGAATAGCACAACTGAAAAAGAAGGCAGATAGATTTAAAAGTAAGAGTAGAGATTATAAAAAACTAATGACGAGATTTGGTGATTTTAAAGATATGACACCAGACGAAATCAAAGTAAAATTGGACCAAATATATGACTGGAACGACAAGAGTAATAAGTAGCATATTTTTAGTGTTGATTCTATCGGGTTGTATGAAATCCCATTGTGTCGCACCTAATAAATGTGAGAAGTCACTAGATACAAAGAATACATTTAGTCTATTCAGAACGATAATTACAAATGGTTCTAACCTTGGAAAATAGGGTTGACAAAGGCGATAAAAAGTGATATAATGAAACAACTATGGAGGGTATATTATGCTAGATGATCTTATGATGGTGAAACACCTAACGGCAATTCAAATAAAAAGAATATCAAACGCTGAGAAAGCTTGTAAGAACGCTATAAACAACGAGTGGAAAGAACTCTGGTTTAATGTGTTTAGAAAGTTATGTACAAAATACAACTGTACAGATTACTTTAAAAAGGTAATGCACTAATGAATATTTTTTATGTACACAAAGACCCTGTGAAGTCAGCAAAGATGTTGATAGACAAGCATGTGGTTAAAATGATTATAGAGTCAGCACAAATGTTATCTACTGCGCATAGAATTATAGATGGTGAACAGTGGGAAGATAGAACTAAAGCTGGTAGAAGAATAAAAAGATGGCGACTAAAAAATAAAGAACATGAAGATATAATCTACAAAGCTTCTCATGTAAAACACCCTAGTACAATATGGGTTATGGCATCAGCATACAACTACTATTGGTTATACAATCACATGGTTGCATTGAATGATGAATTTAAATTAAGATACAATCACACAGTAGATCATATGACAATTAGAAAATTAGGTATTATACTTCGTAATCCACCTAAAGGAATATCTCTAACTACAATACGAACAGATCCCACTCCAGCAATGCCTGATGAGTGTAAGATACCAGGTGATGTAGTTGGTTCGTATAGAAAGTATTATGTAATGAAGAAGAAAGAAATGGCATCATGGAAAGCGCCATCACAACCACCACAATGGTATACGGAAGGTCTTATACATTTTGATAAAAACAATTGATAATTTTTTAGATACATCTTTATTTAATTCAATACAAGAACTAGTTTTAAGTAATGAGATACCTTGGTATGTGCAATCATCTATTGCGAAAAAAGGTGACAATGAAGGTATGTACTTTACACACCTATTATATGAATGCGATAGTATTGATACTAGAGAAAGTTATTTAAAACCAAAGTTTCTTCCAATACTAGATTACTTAAAACCTAAAGAGTTAATAAGAATAAAACTAAACTGTTATCCTAGATCAGATAATTTAGAAAGACACCCACCACACGCTGATTATAGTACACCACACAAAGGTTGTATAATAGCTATAAACACTTGTAATGGATATACTGAATTTGAAGATGGTAGAAAGTTTAAAAGTATTGCTAATAGAGCATTATTATTTGACCCTAGTATAATACATAACAGTACAAATTGTACAGACGATAAAGCAAGAATTAATATTAACATAAATTACAATTAGGATTATCATGGATTATGAAGAAATGGAAAAGTTGTCTTTAGAAGAATCTAAAAGACAAACAAAAGACAGACGCAGTGAAGGACTAAATATGATACGACCATTTACATTTGATGAGAAGAAATTATTATGGGACGGATTAAGAGAAGATAATAAGACTTTACATGAAATGGCAATGGAAGGTTTTAAAGAAGAACAAGCATTAAGAAGAATAGAAGAAAAAGAAGAATTAAATAGAATAGAAGAAAGGAATGGATTTTAATGATTAAAGAAGCATTGATAAAAAAACTTGAAGGTGACATTGCTGTTGCTGAAGCAGATTTAAGA
>Ga0209535_1000693_pt1 | contig 23525 bp, 12 predicted proteins | sample LinPmetageLP28_FD_184041 | JGI IMG/M metagenome (GOLD analysis project Ga0209535, IMG submission 184041) | Marine viral communities from the Pacific Ocean - LP-28 (SPAdes) (version 2) | ecosystem: Environmental > Aquatic > Marine > Oceanic | place: Pacific Ocean | collected 2009-08-22
ATCTCTAGCTATAAATGAAATCTCTGCCTCTACATTATCTCTACCAAATTTTTCAGCTCTTAATTCAGCTAGTGTAGTAGGTACGTATCCTTCGCTACCAGGTTGTCTACCAAAACTGTCTTCTACTTGAGAGTCTAGTACATTTCTTAAAGCATCTTCTGTAAACTCAATAGCTGCTACTTTAGCTAATGAGTTTCTTCTAGCGTCAGGTCTTGCTGTGTTAATAAAGAAATTAGTTAAATCTTTAGTTGTTAAATTTGGTATTAATTGTTTTTTAGGATTACCAGCATATGGATCTTTAACTCTTGAGCCTTCTGATCTAGACTCCTCAGTCAATGTTCTAGCTTGCTTACCTGTCTTTGGATCTATCACTGGCTCAGTAAGTCCATTTAATCTTTTGTTCAATGTTGTTTGCTGAGCTTTAGCTAAGATAGCCGGTACATAAGTTTCAACAAAGTTTTTATATTTAGCACTTGTTGGCGTACCCATTATCTTTTTAATATCAGTTTCTAAATCAGCAATAGCTGACTTTCTAAGAGCCTTTAAAAATGCTCCTGAGCTTACGTCTCCTAATCTAGTTCCTAACGTTCTCTTAGTCTTCTCTATAACCTTATTGTAAAACTCTCCGCCTTCTTCCATTCCTAAATCGTCACCTAACTCTATAAAACTTTGTCTTAACGATTGCTTTTCTTCTTTACTAAAATCTTGCTTTGGTTTTTCTTCTAACTGTTCTTGAGACTGAACACCTAATAAAGGCGCTACAATTTCTGTGGCTCTATAAAAGTCCCTACGTCTTGAGTCTCCTATAAATTGTCCAAGCGTAACTGCGTCTCTATATTCTTTAGACTTTTTATAATAATCTTCTACTAAACCTACAACACCTCTTTTAGAATACAATATTTCAGAAACTATATCATTTACCTCTACAGCACCTTCAACACTTTGGCCTGTTTCAAAGTCTCTAGTTCCTGCTACTTTAGGATTATCTTTAACGGCTGTTTCACCTATCTTAAATTTACCACTAGTAATATATCTTCTCACGTCGTCTTCAAATAAACTAGCTAATTCGCCTGCTGATGCATTTCTTTGTTGTGCTTGTTCTATTTCTAAATCTTTAGCTAGACTAGCATCTTTACTAGCTGCTTCTTTTGCCACTACTCTTTCTTCATCAAACTCTAAACCTGCAGCACTTAAATCGTCAGATATTTCTATACCTTTTTCTGCAGCATTTCTTTGAGCTCTAGTAAGTCTTCCTTTATTTATAGACTTGTTATAATCTGCTATAAAATTTAAAATATCATTAGAGTTATTAAACTGTATTTTTCCTTTTTTGCTAGGTAAAAAATCTTGAAATAATCTTCTACTAGCGCTACGCAAGTTATCTCCTAGTTTTTTGTCTTTAGCTATTAAACCAAGGTCAACAAACTCACTAAATAAAGTAATTAGTTCTTCAGCTTCTTTAGCTTCAGTTACTCTAGAATCTCTTTTGTATTCGTTAAGAACACTATTCAAACCTCTAATTTTTATGTTATCTTGAATAGAAGGATTTTTACTTAACACTTTTAATCTATCTTTAATGACATTAGCCATTTGGTAAACAGACTCAGGATTAGTTCTTAAAGTCTTTTTCAAAAACTTATGTAATATCTCATGAGCACCAGCAAAATAACCAACACCATCAGTCATTTTTTCAGTATTAACCAGAGCAATTTCTTTACCGTCTATATTAACTTCTACTGCTCTACCACTCGCTAAGTCAGGATCTTTTCCATTTTCTTCTAAAAACGCTCTCATTTCTTCTTCGTTTTCAAAAGTTTTAAATTCATCTATTACATCGTCAGATAATTGTTTAGATACTTTTTTACTTTTGTTTATTATATCCTCAGCTTTACCTATGTTATTAAGTCTTTGATTTATTTTTTTTATTCTTTCTTGTTGTGGTTTAGTAAGTTCAGAATCTAAACCCTCTATTTCTTTTAGTAGCTCTGATTTCTCAACCATTAAATCAAGAGACTCCGCTCTAGCTCTTTTACTAAAATTACCAGGAACTTTTAATCCAGCGTTTCTAATAGTAGATATTGTTTCTACTTTATCATGATAATCTTGTTCAGAAATATTACCTGCATCTTTTTGTTTCTTAAGATCAGCTAAAGTTTTTTTGTAAAACATTTCTGTTTGAGCTAGATTACCTTTAGGGTTAAATTCTTTAGCAACCTGCATAGCAACAGATCTTATTTCAGTTACTGTTTGTGTAGCTACTGAACCTCCAAAAGGTAATACAGTTCCTATAGTCACACCAGCTAAAAACTCTTCCCAATTGTTTTCACCATTTACATACTTAAATAAATCTCCTTGTTTAGCACCTGTGTTTAAAGCTTGTAAAGTACTTTGTCCAACCTCTGTCAAACCTTCTATTAATGAATTAGGCGTTTGTTTTACTATGCCCTTACCCATATTTTTTATAATTTTTTTAATATCACCTCTAAACAACGATTTAACTCCAGACTTATATGACACACCCATGCTTTTGAAAAAAGCTTTCATAGTAGTCTCAGCACCTAATTTTTCTAGTCTAGACATTAAAGCTGCGGTTGCTAAATCTTGAGCCACATTATCGTACTCTCCGCTAGCTATAGCTTCACCTAGTGCTTCTTCAGTTATACCATCTGGATATTTTTCTTTATCAGCTAACATACCTTCTTTAACACCTTCTATGTAGTTTTCACCATAAAACTGAGCCGTAACCATAGCTCCACCACCTAAAGTTAAAGCACCAGCAACAGGTGCTAGTACACCTCCAGATGCAAATGTTGCTACCGCACCTGCAGAAGCAGCTGCCATTTGAGGTATAGAACCACCTAGACCTACCATAATATCTCTAAAGCTTATACCATCAGAAAATTTAGCTTGCTCAGCTAAAGCTCTGTATTCTTCAAACTCTTGCATTTGAGCTATATTTTCTTCTAAGCTTTGTGATGCAGTTTGCAAGCTGTTTTCCATCTGAGCCTTTAATTCTTTTATAGTTCCACGAAACCTTGGTCTTCTATCTGCTGTTTGTAAAAAGTTTTGACTTTTTTCACCTACTCTAATTTCAACTTCTTCATCTTCTCCTTTACCTTCATTTTCTAAAGCTGTTATTTGAGATAAAACTTCTTCTGCAATACGTTTTCTTTTACCATCAACTTGAGCACCAATAACATCCATTGAATTACTAGTTAAGCTTTGGCCTGAAACAGCAAAGTTTTCTATACCAGCAATAACATCAGACATTATAGATCCTTTACCATAATAAGCTTGACCAAAGTCTGAAAGACTGTAAACTAAGCTTTTTCCTCTAGCTTCTCTTTTGTTTTCTGCAGCATTCATTATACCAAGCATTTCACTTATTTTTTCTGCTTGCTGTAATACTACAGGATCATTCTGCATGGACTCATCTATAAGGCTTGCATAGTATTCATTTACTCTTTTTTGAGCTAAATCAACACCTTCTCTAGTACTTAAATCATATACGTTTTTGTCTACAAGTTCTTGTTTAAAAGCTTCTATTTTTTCTGAAACATTTTGAATATAAAAACTTCTTCTAGAATCCACAAGAGGATCAGTCATTAAAAACTCATTAAATAAATTGCTATATTCATCTTCTTTGTTTTCACTTTCTTGTATTCTTTTGGTAGCATTAGAATAATCTCTTTTAGTATATTCGTTTTCTACATAAGCAATTGAACCATCTTCATTTTCAGGCATAGCAAGCTCAGTGCCGTCTACGTCTGGCTTTCTTGCTGTGGCGCTTTCGGGGACAGGTAATTGATTAACCATTTCTAAACGTTGTTGACCTGTGGTGTTAGGCATGTTTAGTATTTCTTTAATCTTTTTATTGTAATCAATTATTTGATTATCAAAAGATTTAATTTTCTCTTGTTTATCTTTGGTCTCTTGCTCTGTTGGTGTTAGATCTTGTCTAGCTCGTTCTATTTCTTGCTCAACTCCTGGTATTTCAGGGTTAGTCAGTTCTTCAGGTATAAACACACCATCTTCAATAGGTATAAGTTCTTCAGAAGCTGCTCCTACTTGTTTGATTAGTTCAGAGTTTTTAGCAAGTAGTTCTTCAAAAGTTATGCCTAGTTCTTTAGCTCTAGCTTCAAGCTCTTCTTTAGTGAATTTTATTCCGTCTATTTCGTACATTTACTTAGTTATTTTAGATGCTGCTTGACTCTTTTTTTCTCTTAACTCTATGATTCTTTTCATTGCTTCATACTCAGCTTCATTTATCTGGGCTGTAGTTACTTCTTTACCTTGGGCTGGATCATCTTTTTTCCTTAATAGAATAGTTAAAGTACGATCTTGTGCTAACATCTGCTTTTCTGCATCTGATAACTTATCTAACTTGTTTTTTGATTTCCACTTAGTATAAGATTCACCATCTACAAAACTACCAAAACCACCTTTTTCATCTGCTTCAGCTTCTGCTTTTTCTCTTTCTGCTACTCTCTTGTTATAGTAAGCAGGATATAGTTTCCTCATTTTAAAGATTGCATCATTATTATCTTTGTTATTACCACCAATCGATCTTTGTACTTGTTGAGCTAACTTAGACATTGATACAGGATCTTTTGGATCATACTCACCTATAAAAGTAGTTTTATCTACAACTTTACCACCAGTTCCTTCATCTAAGCTATAATCAAGTTGGTTTAAAGTTATCTTACCTGTTTCAGGATCAACCACAACATCATTAACCGTTTTATTGTCAATTGTAGTATTTAATATTATATTTTGATTATCCATAGGGTTTGAAGCAAAGTCATAAACATCTTCAACTGTCTCCATATAATAAGGATTTCCTTTGTCATTTTGTTCGTTAGGATTATAAACTTCTTCTTTAACAAACTTCAATGTATTATCCATAGTTGCGTTGTCATTATAAAACTTAGTTCCTAAATACTGTTTCATTATGGCTGTTTGCTCTTGATCTAACTTTGCTCTTTGTTCTTCAGACATGTCTTCAGAATAATCATGCCAAGCATCTTTATATAAAGAAGGATCAAACCCCATTTCAGTAGCAATTCTTTCAATTTCTTCATCAGGTATTTCATCTTGCCAAACTCTAGCCATCATATTATCATTAGCGGCCATTGTTGCTATAGCTGGACTATTGACAAGTTTAGCTATAGCGTCAGGTTTTCTTTCCTCAGTTATTGTTTTGTAAGTATATTTTTTACCTTCTTCTAGATTTGTAATAGGCTCTCCAGTGACAGGGTTTTTTCCACCTTTAACTACTTCAACGTATTCTACAAAGCCACCATCTAAACTGTCTGGTTGAATTTCTTTATTAAATATTGCTGTGCCTGGTTCTGACAAGTTAGGCTTTTTCTGATACATAGGAGTTCCATTAACCTCATCAGCAAGTAGTTGGCTACCATTTATCATTGCAGGCTCATTCTCTCCATCTTGAGGAGTAAACAAGTACAACTCTCCATTTTTTTCAACTATACCTACGTTTCCACCTTTACCAACTAAGTCTAATATTCTTTTATTTTCTATAGAACCTACTGAAGATACATTGCCACCTGCTAAGTCAGTCTTAAAATTAGCAGAGTTTTCACCTATGGATTTTACTAGTTTAGAAAACTTAGGTACTAAAGATGATATTCTAGCAAGCTCTCTATTGCCTTCTTGTCTAGTTATGTGACCTTCTTGCATTAAGTTTTTTATCTTAAAATAACCATCAACCTTTTCATTCCAAAAAGATAAAATGTTTTCATCTAATATTTGATTACCAGTAGAGCTTAATTCATTTAACTTTGACCTCATTGCAAAATCAGCTTGGTCTTGAGATTGCTGCAGCTCTGTAGTATATTTTTTCTGCTTAGCTATTTGCGTTCTCATGTCACCAACTGTTTTAGCAACATTATTAGTTAAGTTTTTACCACTATTTATATAAGTGTCAAACTCTTTGTTTATTATTCTTTGTGGATTTGTAAAGCTCATATTCTATTTTTAATCTTTTCCTATTTGTGCTGCACCTTCTGGAATTTTACCTCCAAGAGAACTCATACCTGGAACTATCATTCCTACTCCTTGAACTACTGATTGTCCTATTCCTGCTATAGCGGCTGATCTAGCTGCTTTTGCATCCATTTCGTTTTGAGCAGCATTGTCTAGTAATTTAGCTGTTCGATCCATTTTAGCTTCGTGAAAACTAATAGCATCTCGCTGTTCCATTATGTCACCTTGCGCCTTCATTTCATCTAGTCTTTGAGCGCCTTCAGCTTCTAGCTTTTGTGTTGTCATCTCTCCTTCAGCTGCTAAAGACTTGTTTTGAGTTTCTTGAGCTTGTATCGTAGCTGCTATGCCTCTTTTACTTTGTAAAGCTGCTTGAGCTAATGCGGTAGCACCACCAGCAGCTTGGCCTGTTTCCATCATTACATCTAAACTATTAGCTAAAGCTTGATCAGCTTGTTCAGCTTGCATTTTAAAAGCTTCAGTAGCTACAGTAAGATTAGCATAAGGATTATCAAGATTTTCAAATTGATTAGTCATGTTTTCATAAGGATTTTGAAAAGTAGGTCTTTCTTCTACTAAAGAATCTAAAGCACTTTGCATAGTGTTTTTAATTTCGTTTTGATCTCCTGCTTCGTTTTTAGCTCTTCTAGCTGCTATACCTTGAGTGGTAGCTCCAGCTGCTGCTGCTACAGCTCCTGCTATTACTAATGATGTTGCTACTGCCATATCTTTATTTTAAAATTTTTATTATCTCATATGAGGGTTTGTCATCTACATGCCACCCTAATTCTTTGTGTTTGTTTATTAATGCTTTTGTTCTGCCTATAGTAAATATGTATTTATATCCCCACCCTTTTATTATCTTCTCTACTGTGCTTATTAAACATGTTATAGCCATATCTCTGTCATCTTCTCTATATTCTGGATTAGATATTATCCATTCAAGTAAAACTGCCTTAGAATTAGTTACATAAACAAATCCTGCAACAATCATAACTCCATTTTTTTCTACTACAAAACCACCAGTTCCATTGTCTGGTAAAAATTCTTTTTCTACTGGAGGCCATTTCCAAGCTCTCCACCATTTTTCTAAAGTCTCATAGTCAGACTCTGTTAATTTTCTTATTTTCATTTAATTTAATTACGTTGAAGATATATTATATGTTATACCTATAGAATAAAGTTCTTTCATGCCACCTGGTGCTGTGATATTATCTGTTGAGAATTTAATATCTAAATAATAACCTTTGATTCCGCTTATTCTATTTCCAAAATTTACTTCTCCTGGGGCTGCTGTTGATTTATTTATCAAATTAGCAACATATCTATTTTCTTTTCTATCAAAGCCAGCTCGTAATAGTGGTGCGTTATTTGGATTAGCAGAGGTGCCAGTGTTACCTAAGTTATCGTATGCACCTTGTACATAACTATATATCAAATTAGCATTATCACTATTAAACTGCCACGCATTATTCCAAACCCCTCCAACTCCTCTACTAACACTTTGACCTGTTCTATCACTAGTTAAATACTCAGCTTGCCAACCACTGTCTCCTTCATAGTCAACAGCTAGAAAAGCTTTTTGTAAAGAAGGATTAGCATTAGCTACTATAGTAACATCAGAGTCGTGATCTATAGAGTAAAACTGCCCATGAGGTACAGATGTTGCATAATGAGAATAAACACCTTTTTGTATAACCACCGTGTTGTCCGTACTCCAATAATCGTTATTAGACGTGTAAAAAGTATTTTTTAAACTACCAATAAAACTAGGTTTATAAGAGTAAAAACTAGGCCAACCTTTTACTTGGTGATCATAACCTAAAGTATAATAAGTATTATCTGGCTTAGGTACAGTTGGTGTATTAGGTTGAGTATATATTTTTGAATGATTAGGTTGTATTGATAAAATATATTGCTTATTGTAAGCATCATAACCACCGTAAACTCTACTTCTGTAATCACCTACAAGCTTTATATTAGTTATATTTGTTAACTCTGTTTGTGTAATTACTCTTGATAAAAGCATGTAGTCATTTGTTGTTTGTTCTTCTCTAACACCTATAAATGTGCAATTCATATCTACATAATTACCACTATCTGCATATTCAAAAAACACTTTTGAACCTAAAAGACCAAATTGTTTAATAGGACTAATGCCATTATTAATATAGCTTGGTCCACTCTGAGAAGCATTAGGAGGATTAGATGTGGTAGATTTTAATATTATTTCAAATGTATTATTGTAATCATCATCTAAAACAGTTAAATTATCTCTAAACCAATCACGCATTCCATATTCAGATATTTCTGTAATGCCATCATTAGACAATCTTAAAACAGCATTTCTATTTCTATCTACAAAATATTTTCTAAAAGAGTATATAGCAAAGCTTTCAGGATTTTTGCTTATTCCGTATTCCCCTACATATGGTGTTATTTCTCCAATAACATTATTAGCTGTAACTACACTACCGCCACCTTCAGCATTATATATAGCGTCTTTGTCTATCAAAGCTCTACTACATTTATTCTCTTGTAGAACTATTAAATTGTTTTGTTCAGCATATATTTTTTGTATTGATCCATTTTGTGGATTAGCTGCTTTAGTTATGTTTGTACCAACAGGAAACTGGTTAGTTCTATTTATTCCAGTTCTAGAATTAAAAATACCTGAATATATTAAAGCATTAAATCTATGCTGTTGTAATGGCTCTTCTTCATCTAAGTAAGCTTTTACACCTAAAGACATAAAATTGTTGTTAAAACCACCTCTTATATACATTTCTTCTGTATAAAAGTTTTCAAAAACAACAGATGCTATTTTATCATTTTGAAAAGGTTGTCCTAACCCATATGGAGCAGTTAACGTATATGGAGGAGCAAAAACTTGACATATAGGAAACACATTATCAGCCGCAACCCCTGTACTACCAGGAACAGTTAAACCTCCTGTTTGATTTGCAGGCTGTGGTGTTAGTATTTTCTTGTTCACTATACAATTATAATAGTCAACTTCTACAATAGGTAAAGTGTTAAATCCCATACTATATATTATTACTTGTTTTTATCAATTTTTAAATCTTACTATAAAATCAGATATTACAGTAGATAAACCTTTTCCGTTTCTATCAACCGCTACTATTCTACATCTAATATTTCCTTTTGTTTCTAGAGACTTACCTGTAGTAGCTAATACAACGCTTCCAGGACTAAGACCTGCATCTGAAAGATATAGTCCTAAGTTAGGCACGCTTTCAGCTGGAACAAAGTTAGTACCAGCATTTAAATCTACTTCTAGGTTTAATATTAATTCCTGCGTATTAGCTCTGTTTGCCACGTTAGCATAATTCCCTCCGTTAGTAGCTGAAGACAATGTAGTGTCATTAGTGTTAGCATTTGCCCAGTTTAAAGAAGCTCCTTGTACGTCAGTAGCATCTGGATCAATTGCTCTAGCGTTATTTATATAATAAACGGTACCATTATAAAATATAAAATTATTAAATCTGTTCGGTGCTGAATTCAACATATTTATTCTTAAAGGTAAAGAATATTTTTCGTAAACGTAACTGTTGTTGGCTCCATCAGGTAACATAGGATTTTTTAAAGCAGCAGAAAAATTAATTATAAATGTTATATTGTTAATATCTTCATTTATACTATTATACCCACTGAAGTTTGAATTAAGCTTAACTAAAAATCTATTATTAACATCTGTTGTTGAAAATTTTTCAAACAATATAGAGTCTATTACTTCTCCATTAGATAAAGGTGTTCCATCTCTATAAAAAGCTTTTGTTACTGAAATATCTTTTAAGTCTATGTCCTGAGATTTACCTGATGAAGCATAATAGCTATATTTGTTGCCGTTTTGAGCATGTAAAGTAAGTGTTGCTATTGTTAAATCAGAATTAGACCAGTCGGTACCTTCGTTTACGGATATACTTTTAACAACATCTGTTGTATTGTAAGTTCTAAACACGCTAGGAACTTCTATTGTATTAAATATTAAACCATTTAAATCAGATATTAAACCAGAAGTACTACTTTCATAGTATATATCTATAGCAGAAGTTGTAGGAGTAGTTTCGTATATAGCTGGAATTGGTTCTTGCTCAGCTGTAGGTAAAGCAGTATCTGAATCTTTTCCTATTGAAAATATGTTTTCTATTATAGCTGTTGGAGGATTTGTGTCTGCTTGATAAAGACCATTATAACTACCTCTTTCAAAAAGACCGTCATAGTTACCTATAGCTTTAACTTTTAAAGTTTGTTTTTTAGGAAATTGAGGTAATGGCTGATTGTTAGTTGTAAAAAATGGAGACGCAGAAGATGCTGTCCAATTAGTAACTTGAGCCGCTCTTGGTATTAATTCTGTGTCACTAGTAGAGTACTGAACTTGTATCGGTGTAGTTTCATTTAATGCTGGCGGAACCTTATTAGCGTTATCAGTCAATAACGTTGTAGTATTTAATATTCCATTACTAGAAGCAGTGCTGCATGTAAAATCGACACTAGTTTCTGTTGCTGTTGCATTTTGAGTAAGCTCAAATGTTGTGTAGTTTAATATATTCTGAATATAATAAGTATTTCCACCGCCAGTAACAACTTTCATACCTTCTAATAATGGAAATGTTAAATACTCTATACCAGTCACAGCTGTCATAACTACCTGGTTGCTACCGCTAGTAAAAGTAGCAGCATTTGTTAAAGTAAAAGGTTTTATTACAGGTAAGCCGTCCAATATACTTGGCAAATATACATTGTAATATTCTTGTTGTTTTTGTTTAACTACCACTTTATAACTATACCAACCGTTTGGCTTATTAAAACTATAAAAAGTAACTGAAGTTCCATTAGCTGGTTGTGGTGACGCACTACCATCGTCATTTCTTAGAGTAATTATATTATTACCTCCGCCACCAAAATCATTTAAAATATAAAAAACATAAGCTTGTTTAGTTTCACCTGAGTCTTGCCATTCTACAAGCATACCTGGTTCTATATAATCCGCAACACCACCTCCTGGAACAAATATATAATCAAAACTCTGGCCTGTTGTTGTTAAAGTAGTATATGGATTTTTATAAAGACCAGGATAACCTACTAAATCAGGAACTTCATCAGGTATAAAACCTGTCATTAACACTTTTAAACTATCTCCAGGCCAATTTATAATACCTGACTCTATGTTTGTAGAAGAAGTTATAGATTGTTGTGGGGTTAATGGATTTATAACAGAATTAAAGTAGTCATGATATATAGTTGATCCACCAAAAATCAAATTATCATTTGCAAAAACACCAGTAGTTAATGGTATATTTTGATCTTCTGCTTTTGATAATATAACATCAGATGATCTACCATATCTATCTTGTAGTATTAAACCAACTTGATAAGTTCTATTTTGTTTTAAACTATGCTTTGGATATGAAACATTAGAAAACCTGTTAGGTAAGGCAGTATCTTTAGGATCGTATTTACTTCCAGTTGATGGCCCAGAAGTTGTACTAGGCATAAATTTTCTTCCAGCTGCAACATAGTAATTTAAATTTCCTGGAGCAGAGTGTCTGTCATAAAAATTACCTAGTATAATTCTATTTCCAGCAGATGACAAAGTCTTAGCTCTAACAGGTGCGTTATCATAAACTCTAGTTGTTTCAGAAGATCTTAAAGTTTTTATAGGTTCTTTAGAGTTGTAGTTGTATGTTAATTTTTTAGTATTATTATTAGATATTGATGAGTCAGTAACTTTTAAAGACTCTATTAACATTATGTTTTGGCTTACAGACTCTTTATATAAAATATCTATTTCTATTACTTTTAATTCGTTGTTTATTTGACTAAAGTTATATTCACAAGGTATTTGTAATGAAACTTGTGTAACTTCATTTTCCATAAATTCAACTATAGTATCTTCTCCTGCTTTTTGAACTTGTGATTTATATTCGTTTACACTAGCTCCGGTAGATTTTTTCATACCCATAGTCTTTAAAAAATATCCTTTTTGTTTAGGTATAAAAACTTCTTGTGTAAATGGAGATATTAAAGAGTGTTGCCCATCGTCGTATTTAAATCTATAAGCAAATCTAACAAACTTATCTTCTAAAAAAGCTTCATCACCGGCAAAATCGTCTATCCAATATGGATTTGCTAAATGTAATGAAAGAACGTCACCTACTGCTAAAGGTAAGTCTGCTGTTGTAAGATTAGTCGTTGTGTTTGCTTGTAAATTTAATTCATGGAGATTAAATCTGCCGCCTAACTCAGGATCTTGTGCACTTCTTATAACATAATATTTTAAGGGATCTAATTTTGGATGTGTAACCCTAGTATATGAAATTGTTCTTAATATATTACCTCCCCAAATTTCGCCTTCTCCACGAACCGGCCATTGTGATCCAGCATAGGTATTCCAATAAGTGGTGTTTGGTGATCCAACAGTTTTTTGATTTTTCCAAGCCAAGCCATATTTATAAATAAAATGACTGGGTTGTAAACTAGCTCCAGTGCTTGCACATTGATAATCACCAGTGGTGATTACTTCAATTTCAAGCTTTGTTTGACTTTCTCTTAACCATGGAGAGCTAACGTCTTTAGCGCTAGGTTGAATAAATCTTATTTTGTCGTTAAAATTTGCAGTACCTGAAGAATATGGCGTGTCAGCTTTTGATAAGTCTCTATCTACATAAATAGCACAATACCCAGTAGCGGTAGATCCTGGTATATTTAACTGGACTTGACCGCTTTGAAGATAACTTGTATCTACCATAGTTACTGTAAAGTCAAAAGTCATTCCAACAGAACTTTGATAATAGCCTTTTAATCCAATTTTACCTTTAATAGAGTTTATAAAATCTGAGTTTATTGCATTTCCATTTGCGTCTTTATTTTTTATAAGAAAAAAACTGTAATAAGCTTGAAAAGCTTCAGTTGGGTCATCCCACAAACTTGCTGGTACATCACCAAGTATAAACAGAGCTTCATCAAACTCTAAAACATTATTTAATTCTATTGTTTTACTAGGATAATACTTAGCTAAAGATATATGATCTTCATTTCTATAATAAGATATATTAGCTTCAGCAGTTTCAACATTTACACAACGTGGTTGATTTCTATCATCAGTCCAGTATAATATGTTTTCTATCATTGTTATGTCTAGTACAGGACTATTTAAAGAAAAATTTAAAAACCTACCATTTACTATTTCTAGCGTGTTAGCAGAAACTGTGTCATATAAAACTATAGAATTTCTTGTTCCTATAGGGCAAAAATTAGAAACTTTATCAGATGAATTATCTTGATAATTAGTTATAAAAAAATAAGCCTTGTTAGTATCTTCGTTTAAAAAACCGCCAATTATTTGAGCAGGAAATTCTTTATACATGTTTACCCCGCTTCCAAGGTTTAAAGAAGCTGTTATAGCTGGTATGTCTAAACTACTTACTATTTCATTGCCTAATATATTTTCTAAAGCACCTACATCATCAGCTTCAGACCTAGATACAGCTATGTTATTACCGTCTCTATATTCGTCACGGCCTAATAATCTAGAGTCTAAATCTTTATTCATTTTAGACTTAGTAAATGTATGTTGGAATTTGTTTTGAGCCATTAATTAATGTTTAATCCATTTAGATTGACCTCTAAACCATTGAGTTATTTCATCTATTTTTAGGTTTTGTAGTCTTATTTTTGCATTTCTTGTTTTAACATAAGAATCACGCTTAAATACTTGTTTAGTTCCGCCGTCTACATCTCTTCTTAATTGGAAAACTCTTGAAGCTATTTGAGCATATATAGCCTCTTCAACTAGTTTAGGTACTATACTATTTAAAGTATAAGAGAGGCCATCAGAGATATAACTAAGAAACACGATTTGGTTTACTAAATTACTGCTAAAGTTAAAAGTACCTGTTCTTTGACTTATAGAAAACCAACCGTTCTGATTAGATACTACGGGGTCTAAACCATATCTTTGGCCATATGCTGTCTTATACCAAGCTGCATCAAACACTCCGTCTGATTGAAAAGGAGTATAATTTCCTGTTATATCATTTTTATTTGCCTTGTTCCATCTGTCTTCTATTAATGATTGAGAAGCTTCAAGGTTTGTATCATAAGAACTTTGACTAGGAATACCTGTCGCACCATCTTGAATAGGCATCTCTGTAGGATTACCGCTTAACCCACTTAGAGGTTGTATTGTTCTTAATACACCTGAACCATCAGCAAAAGCAAGTCTTGTATAGTTAACATAATCTTTTGGTATAGGAACTGTTAGATTTGTTGGAACAGTTAATTCTTGAGACTTATAAGATTTTAAAGTATCATAAGATAATTCCTGCATTGCTCTTCTAGCATGAAAAAGAACATCACCTCTTTTAATTTTTTGTATAATTTTATCTTCACCTACATAAGACATTAACCAGTTATCTATTACTTCGTTTAAAGTTAAATAACTATAACTACCCCAATTATCTCCTCTAGCTATATCAGTTAATTGTAAAAATATAAACTGATTATTTGGTACAGCTGATCCTTGAATATTTTTTAATTCAACCGTATTGTTTGTAGTATTTGTTACTACTATATTTTCAACAGGTATTTGATTACTTGCACTAGGTATAGTCGTCGATGTAGCTAATAAATGTAATGTAAAATTACCAGTATCTCTAACTTGTGGTCCTCCTGATGAATCATAATTACTAATTAATACAGTATTTAAATCTGGAAAACTCCAAATCGTTTTATTTCCACCAGTAAGGTTTTGTATTGGTCCATATTGCCCTGCATAGTATTGCGAATCGTTTTCTGTTATTGGAGTTGTAGCTGAAGTTTGTGTCATCTTAAATTTGTTCTAATTGGTCTTGAGCAGCTACCGCTTGAGCAGCTTGTTGTACAATTTCTGGATCTCTTATAACTACACCAGCGTACATTAATATTTTTAATATAACTTCTGTTTGATCTAAGTCTGATATTTCAAAGTCCTTACTAACACCATTAGCTACCGGATCAAATATGTACTGACCTACACTTCCTACTGTATAGTTCCAAACAGGATCTATAGGTTTTTTAACATATTCTAAAGTATAAACTTGCTGAGCAGCATTTGGACTAGCTGGCGTTGAACCTATAGCAGGCAGTATTTTTATAGTTGTTCCCTCTATATAACATATAGGATAATCTTGACTTGGGGCTGTAAGTGGAGAGCGTCTAAATGTTAAAAATTCTTGACGTGTTACTTTATCTATTTCTACTGGAAGTTTTGAGCCATTAGTATAATCTATTCTACCAAACCTATGAACAGAAGGATTTTGAGCACTAAAATCGTATGTGCCAATATTGTTAGCAACCACGACATTAACACTCGCAGATGTTTCAAACGTAGATATTTTTTCTTGAAGCATTTTAACTCTATCTGCATATTCACTATTATTTTCTGGAGCTCTAAGCTGTTGATTTAAGTTTTCAAAATAGCTTTCAAATATTTCTAATTGTACTTGAGTAGCTAATTGATTAAACTCATAAGGAGTTAAATATCCTCTTTGTTCTTTGTTAAGGATACTTAACACAGATGTGTATACAGTGTTTACGTTAATTGCCATATTTATATATATTAAAAAGGGTGGCGTAAACCACCCTTAATTATAATCACTTGTTATTTGAACTTTTTCTCTATAGATCTGTAAACTTCAAGTCCTTCGTCTGTTTTAAACCACGCAGCCATTGCTGAGTATGGATTTTCATCAAACGGAACATTCATTAATTTACGACCATTACTAGCCCAAGTAAACGACCTATTGTCAGAACTTAGATTAACTATATTTTCTTCTACGGATCTTATAGCAAAGTTTCTAAGTATAACATTTTCATCGTTAGCTAGATCAACAAGCAGTCTTGGGTTTCTTTTAGCAAATATAAGTAAGTCTCTTCTTAATTCTTTAGAGCTTAAGTCAGCTACTTTAGTACCTAGTTCAACTCTCATTATTGCTTCTGCTTGTTCAATATCCATTTCATAAGCCATATTAAGAGCAACTATTTCATCTTCTAAATCTTCAAACTCGTGTACAGCTTGAACTACAGGATCAAATTGTTGAAATAATAAATTTTTATGAGGATGTTTATCTAAAAATTCTTGTAAATTTCTTTTTTCTTTAGGTACAAATAAATGACCTTGTTCAAAAACTATATGTTTTAATGTAGCGTCTCCTTTTTGTTCATCTACAAATACAGATTTTTGATTAGTAGCATATCTCATTTCTCTTTCATAACCTAGTTCTGAATCAAACCATACTAAAGGGTATCTTTTAGAATGTCTACTTGTTATAGTATAAGTTAACGGTGTTTTATTACCTATTAAATAGTAATTCCTATCTTTATACTCCCAGTTTTGTACTGGTTTTTCTACAGGCGCAGCCTTTTTGACTGGAGCCTTTTTTGTTTTTGTTTCTTCCATAATATAATATAATATAATAATTAAAAAAGACCCCGCCGAAGCGGGATCTTAAGTATAACCTTGATTAAGTTAAAGCTGATGAAAGCTTTAATGTAACTACAGGTGTAATTGTTCCTACTAGTTTTCCAGTAGCCGTGACTTTTTGTTCAACAATTGGTCCAACTAATGCTGGTCCACTTGTTCCCATTGCTAAGCTAAACGCTTTTGCAAATTCAGCTAAATATTGAGCTTCAGTTAAAACAAAAGAGTTAGATGCGCCTTTAGTATAAACAATATTAGCTTTTGCTAATTTGCTTGATCCCATTTCTAAAGCATAAATAACATCAATTGTAAGTCCGTTACCAGATATTGTTGCTGTAAGTTGTAATACGCCTTCGGCCATTATAACTTGATCTTGTGTGATTTTTAATAAACCCATAATTTCTATATTTTAAATGTTAATAATTAATTAAGCTCCTTTGAATAACACGAAGTTATTAGCAGCTTGTGTAACTAAACATCTTTCAGATAAGAAATTAACTCTCATTACATCAAGATCAGATGTGTAAGCTCCACCAACAGAACCAGTGATCCAAGCTTTGAATCGTCTGTCTTCAGTTTCAGAAGCTCTATATCTTACATGTAAGAAAGGACGTCTGATATTTGAACCTAACATTTGATCGTATACTGTAGATGTACCAGCTGGTACCATAACACCATCAATGGCGCTAGACATACCTCTTGTAGTAGCATCGTTTAAGTATTTCCAGTCAGTTTTGTAGAAGTCATAAGAACCTCTTCTAAAACCAGCAAAACCAAAGTTAAGTGCCATTTCAGCTTCGTTGTCAAATAACCCGTAAGATGCAGAGTTTGTTGAAGCATAACCACCATTAGTAGCAGCTAACATATCATCAAAATCAAGAGCAGTTTGTCTTGACAAGAATAACATGTTTTCTTCAATAGCACCTTGCTTGTCTAATTGCTTTAAGATCTCATCGAAATCTCCTAACGCACCTGAACCAGGAGCAGCAGCACCAGCAAAACCAGAGTATACATTACCTCTTGCTTCGATAGCAGCAAATAAACCTTCAGTACCTTTAATTGCTTGCGCAGGTCCAGCGGCATTATTTACAGTAGCAAAAGTAAAGTTAGCAGCATTAGCATTTAACTCACCTTCAACCATTGACATTTCCATGTAATCTTCAAATCTTAGTCTAGTTTCAGACTCAGCTTTTAGATACCATAAGTATCCAGAAGTACCGTCTTCAGTAGCAACTTCGATCCATCCAATTTGTGCAGTATCAGATCCACTTAACTCATAATTATCTTTAAGGATAATTGGAGAATTAGTGAAAGTAGTAACGTTTGGCTCAATAGCGCCAGACATTCCGTCAACTCCTTTTGGAAATTCAGAACCGTATACAAACAAGCTACAAGCACCACCAGTTAAAGCACCTGCTAAAGCAGCTCCTTCGTAAGCGTGACACTCAATAGTGTATCCGTTAGTTCCTACGTCATTAATATCTTCAACTAATGCTTTAAGAGTAACTAAACCAGTAGCATTGTCAGATATTAATATAGTATTACCATTTCTGATACCAGAAGTAGCAGCAGCACCAGCTGGAGCAGTAATAGTAACCCTAAATAATGGGAAAGCTTTACCACCAGCAGCAACAGCACAATTGTCATATGCCACGTGTAATCTATTTTGTTCAGACCAAATTACTTGATCAGATGTCATAGGCATTTCAGCGCCTACCATTCTTAAGAAACCAGATAATGTTCTGTTTCCGTATCTCTCTACCTCTTGCTCATAAAGCTCAGGTAAATATTGTTGTGCCCATTGTCCACCAGCAACCGTATTAAAATCAATATAGTTATCTTGTACAACTACTTGACTTGGCATAGGGTTAATGCTTGCAGGAAATGAACCTCCTGTTACAAAACTCATGTTTTTTTATTTTTATTATGATTTTTTATTTTTAACTTTCAGCTTTGAACTATCAACACCTGTCACTGCTCTTACTTTCCAACCATTAGGCAACGAAGTTTCCGTTGGTATTGATCTTGGTGCTTGATTAATGTTTTTAGATTTAGCAACTATATCTTTAGTAGCATCGGCCTTGCCTTGCTCATAAAAATGTTGTGCTAGTCTATCTGCATTTCTAGCAGCATAAATAGCCTTGTGATAACCATCCATATCAGTTATGTTTCCATTATTATCAGAAAATTTATTAATAATTTTAGAAACGTCTGATTGTGCGTCTATCATTTCATTAGCATTAGAAACGTTGTATCTAAAAGCTTTTTCTCCTACACTAAATTCAAAACCTTTGAATTCTTCTTGAAAGAAGTTTTTAGTCTTATCTACAAAATTATTTCTTGCTTCTGTTATTTGTTGTTGTTCTTCACTGTATCGTTGGAAAAAGTCCATAGCTTTCTTCTGCTCATTAGTAACAGATGGCCTCAACTTGATTTCATCATAATATTTACTTTTCATTTGCTCTAAAAAGTTCTTGGCTTTCGCAACTTCTTCTTTATACGCTAACTTTTGTTTACGTACAAATCTTTCTTCATCCACTTCTTCATCAAATTTAAAATTATCTTCCATTACAAAGCTAATTTCTTCATCGTTTAGATGTGGTCTAGTTTTTTTATAATATTCTTTAACAAGTAATTCATCATCATACTTGTTATAATCTTTGTTTAAAGTAACGTAATCTTCAACATTACCTCCAGTATCTTTCATAAAGCTTATCAGCTTTTCAACGTTCTCAGGAATATGCATATCCCTTTTAGCTGGCTCAGGTGTTGTTTTTACTTCTTGTTTCTTTTCAACTGGAACTTCGTTTATTACCGTGACCTCTTTGTTCTCATTTTTGTCTTCGACAACTTCTTTGGTAAGCTCTTCAAGTCTTGGTTCGGGTGCTCTCTCCTCCACTTTTTCCACATCTGCGGTTTGTTTATTTTCATCCACGACGACTGTGCTTGGCTTTGAAACGGCATTTTCTTCTTTTTTTAAATTTATTTTTGTTGGTTCGTTGTTGCTAGATAGCTTCTTTGGTCTACCCTGCTTTCTTTTCATTTTAAGTGGTTCTTTAGTATCCACGTCTGCTTGTACTTTAGCCATAATATAATATAATATAAGTTATTAAATATTTAAATCTTGATTTTGTTCAAAATTTATTGGTAATAGATTATTGGTTTTTTGATCTGCTATAGCACTTTGCTGTGTGCCAACTATTTTAGTTCGCTTATCTTTCCTGTCTTCTATCTCTTGTTCTCTGTCAGATTCTCTGTTAATTTTTTGCTGACCTAGTTGCATGTTATAGTTAAACTCTAACTGCATTAATTCTCTTTTTATTTGAGCATCAACTCTCATTCTTTCAATTTCAAACTGTGACTTTCCTTTTTCAAACTTAAGTTTAGTATCAGTTTCAGCTTGTCTTTTATTTACTTCAGCCATAGCAGCTGCTTCACTAGCTTGTGCATTGGCTGCTCCTTGAGCTTGTATATTTGCTAAATTAGCTGCTTGAGCTGCCTCTGCCGCTTTCTTACGTTTTAGCTTAACCATTTGGTTAGCTAATTTTAAATTGTTTATTTGCCTAATATCTATTGCATCTTCAAGATTTATGCTACCACTTTGTAAAGCAGCTTGTATATTAGCTTCTAGTTGCTCTTTTTCTTTTTCATCTGGCACCATATCAAAGAAAATACCAAAATCATATAAGTGTATGTTTTTTAAATCTTTGAGTTGGCCAACGTTCCAAGTTGATATACTATTTTTTAAAGCTTCTTCTGTTAATGCAAACTCTACGCTATCAGCAGTTCTTAAAACTATGTTTTCACAAGTTCTTACTGTGAGATATAAGTAAGCATTTAATATGTGCTTTGTAGCTGTATTAGAATTAGCTGCAGCAAGTTTTTGTAACCCTACTAAAGAATCTGAATTTGGCATACTACCATCTCTAGCTTCATTAAGCCCGGTTACATCTCTTATCATTTGAAGATAATACTGATATGTAGATATTAAAGACTGTATTTTAGATCCACCATCACTTTTAACTAGCTCTTGTATAGGTATTCTACCTCCGTTAGGATCACCTTCGGTATTCATAGATCTACCTAATATACTACCAGTTTGAAAATACATATTAAGAGCTTCTTTAGCATTATAGCTTGTTCCATTACCTAAATCTACTTCTGCTAAACCATCAACGTCTAAATAAACACCATCAGGTATAACCTTAGATATTACTTGTTGTATTTTTAAATGTGTTAATTGTATCATGTCAGCAAAGCCCATCATTCTACCTACTAAACTATTTATTCTTCCTTGGTACATTTGCGGCGCACACAAAGTGTAGTTCATGTTTACTTTTACTAAGTTAGATTTTGGCCTAGTCATATTTTCAGCCATTCTCCAATCTAACATCATATCATAACCTAACACTTTAGCTCCAGTATATAAAACCTCTATTGATCTACTTACTCTTTCAAAGTTGTCGTTATTTTCAGGATTAAATGTATCTGGTTTTTCTAAAGATTTTTCTAAACCTGTAGCTGTTCTTTTAATTTTATAAACCTGCTCACTGTAAGTTTTATATTCAAAATACATTACGTATATAGCATTACCATCTTTTTTGCCATTCCAGTTATATAAATACTGGCTGTTTCCTTGGTATTGCTCTAATCTTTCTAACTCTTCATTTGTTAAGTTAGGAAATTGTTTTTTACAGTCAGCTAAAGAAATAGCTTTTATTTCTCCTACATACCACAAATCTTCAAAGTTTGGATCTTCTGAGTAAGAGTGAACCATATGTGATGGATCCACATATTCAACTGTAACGCCTTCTGATTTGTTCCAACTTGTTTTAGCAGCACTCATGCCTAGTATTACCAAGTCTTCAATTAATCTTTTTTTAGTTAAATTATATCTGTTTAATTCTAAAGTATTATTTATAGCTTCTTCACAAGCTATTTCACTAGCTTGCTTATAACTTAACTGCATGTGTAAATCTAACTCATCTTTGTTTTCAGGTAGTTCTTCTGGTTTTTGAGTATTAAATAAATTTACTCCTATAGTTTGTTGTATTTGCTCTAAAAACTCTTTAGCTTGCATATCTCTTAATATATCTTCTGCATATTTAGATCTTGCTCTTCTTGACTCTGGATCTTGTGCAAACGCTTTTATATCATAAAGCTTGTCATCCATACCATTAACAACTATATCAACAAATTTAGGTATTATAGGAACTGGTTTCCAATCTAAATTAAGGTATGATAAATCTCCATTTATAGCTAACTCATCTTTATATTTCTGAACAGGTTGCTCAGCTCTAGCATATAATCTTCTAGTTCTAAAATTATTATAATTAGTATTAAATCTGTTTTCAACACCAGATCTTGTTCCACTAAACCAATCACCTTCTATAGCTTGAGCAACTTGCTTGCCATAGTCTATGCTTTGTTTAACTTCGTCAGGTACAACCTGATCAGGAAAAGTAGAATAAGTGTTTGTTATTTTCTTCATTTATTTTATTATTTGTGAAAAAGATCCTTCATTATTATAACGGCTTATGCCTAAATCTATTTTACTTTGAGTTCTTATAGCAGTTGGCCTGTATCTGTTCTTGTTACATGCCATAATAGATAATCCAGAACTAATAGATGCATCATACTTGGTTCTGTTATTTATATTAAAACCAGCCCAATCATCTAGTGTTCTTTGAAAATACATATTACCATGCCCAGTTTCTATTTGACCAACATAGTTTTCAATATAATTTTCTATAGCCGCTGCATGTGCTTGCTTAATATCTTCGCTTGAGTTAGGTATTCCGCCTATCTCTCTTTCTGTTGTAGATAGTTTTGTATATATCTTATCAGGCCTGTTCATGCTAAAACCTCTATAACCTCTTCTTTTTAAATAATACAATAGACGAGGTTTGTTATTTTCTGCTAGTATAGGCATCCCATAAAAATGTAAAGCCATTAGAACGTCTTCAAAGAATATCTCAGCTGTTTGAGGTCTTGATATATACTCAAGAAAAAACTGATTTGAAGGAGCGTCTTCCATGCTAAACTTAGTTAATCCATGTAATGCTCCTTTACTACCCTTACCATCCACAGTACCGCTAATGTCGTAACTGTCACAGCCAAAAGCTCCAATGTGTTCGTTAGATGGATATTTGATTCCATTTTTGCTAAAAAATTTATTTTGTAAACTAAGTGGAGGTATCCAAGATATTAAAAATCTACCTTTATTATTTGGAAAAAATATAACTTTAGTATCTTTTATTCCATTTTCCCAAGCAAAATTACCTTTTACAACATCTATAGAATTATTTAACTCTTCATTAAAATCTATTTGCTGATATATTCTTGTCAAGTTAAATAAACTATCTTTAGTTTCATCTCTGAAAGCGTGTTTTTCAGTTCTTGGAAACTGCCTGTAATACTCGTTTAAAGCGTCTTGGTCATGCTTGAGTCCTTCAACTTCGTTTTCCCAATGTTGTATGACGCCTGTCGTAATTGTAGAACCTTCAATTGTTTTAATTGGATTTGATCCTCCAACGAAGATAGGTAATCCATAAGTATCCATGAACCCTTCGTAGTTCCACTCCATAGGTATGAACAAGCTATAGAGTCCAGAAGTTGTTTGTCCGTTTTTATTTCTGTTATTAACGTCTGAATTATTGTATAGTTTTTTGAAATTGTCTCCACCTTTGTCTAAAGCATTTGAAGTTGAGCCCATCATACATTTACCTACGATCCTTGATCCTAGCCTTAATGTAGTTTTTGTAACTCTCCAGTTGTTTAATATGTTGTCAGGTCTTTCCCATTTACCACTTTCATCGTGAGCTAATAGCTTTAGCTTTTCACCATCATAAGAGTTATCACCTGTGTTTTTCCAGTCAATAGTTGTATCAAGTCCGTCTAGTTCTTTTAATTGCTCATTGCTCTCAAGCTTCCTTCTAGTAAGCTTCGAAGCTGGAACTCTGTATGCAAGTTCTGTTTTAGGACGATCCATACCGTCCTGGATCGGTTTGAAGAAAAACGGATAGTTAACGGATATTGG
>Ga0209535_1000694_pt1 | contig 23524 bp, 17 predicted proteins | sample LinPmetageLP28_FD_184041 | JGI IMG/M metagenome (GOLD analysis project Ga0209535, IMG submission 184041) | Marine viral communities from the Pacific Ocean - LP-28 (SPAdes) (version 2) | ecosystem: Environmental > Aquatic > Marine > Oceanic | place: Pacific Ocean | collected 2009-08-22
AGAAGCTGGAACAGAGTGGCGAATTGCGTAAGATAGAGGTTGAGTTTCAAAACGTAGACTCTGCTCGTGAGCGAGAAATGAAAATCGCTAACTCAGAATTTGCCCCGATGGTAAATAAGGTCATCGTACCGTGCCTAGCCATTTTAATCGTTTTTCTCACCTTTGGCATGATGTCTGCAATCTTGTTTATGGATATTGAGTCTGGTAAAAATTATGAGATAAGTTTATACATCTTGGGTTTGCTCTCAGGGGCCTTAATGAGTTGTATAAACTACTACTTTGGCTCTAGCACTGGCTCTAAGGAGAAAAGTAAAGAACTTCAAGATATGTTTAGCAAAAAGGAACCTAAGCTATGACAGACTTAACAACAGCACAAAAACGTAAATTAATTAGAGAGCTGGACAAAGCATCTGCTTTACACAAAGGTCAAGCAAATCTTCTTAGAAAAAATTTAGCTAAATCTAAAACAAAGAAAAACTAATGAGTGTAGATTGGAGTAAATCAAAATATTTTAAATCTGATGAGTTTGTTTGTTCTCACACGGGCAAGTCAGAAATGGATGAAGAATTTATTTTTAAACTAAATCAACTTAGGGATAATTTTGGTAAACCGTTAAACATTTCTAGTGGGTATCGTGACCCAACACACCCTGTTGAAGCAATGAAAAAAGCCGCAGGCGCACATTCTACAGGTCAGGCTTGTGATATTCTCATAGAACGACAAGATGCTTTTAAACTTTTGTCCCTAGCTTTCTTAGTAGGTTTTACAGGAATAGGAGTAAATCAGAAAGGCGGGGCGAGGTTTTTGCACCTAGATACTATTGAAAGTTCTCCTGCAAGACCTCGCCCAACCATCTGGTCTTATTAATATGGCACTACAAAAATTACAATTTAAACCGGGCGTAAATAGGGACGTGACTAATTACTCTAATGAGGGTGGTTGGTTTGAGTGCGATAAGGTTAGGTTCTTAAATGGCTACCCAGAGAAAATAAAAGGCTGGGAACAAAATGGTGTCTATACGTTAGACGGTACTTGCCGTGCTTTATTCGGTTGGGTTACTTCTTTTACTGATAACTTTTTAGCTATAGGCACAAACAGTAAAGTATATATTGATGTTGGAAAAAACTTAAATGACATAACTCCTATAAGAGCTACCTCAGAAGCGAACAATATATTTGCAGCTACCGATGGTTCTTCTACTGTTGTTATAACTTCATCAACTCATGATGCTAATACAGGGGATTTTGTAACTTTTTCTGACGCAGCTACTCTAGGCGGTAACATCACTGCTAATGTACTAAACCAAAACTATAAAATAACCAAAATAGATAACAACTCTTATTCTATATCCGCAAGAGATGCAAATGGTAACGCAGTCACTGCTAATAGTAGTGATAGTGGGAATGGAGGCACTTCAACTGTACAAACTTTTGAAATAACAGCAGGTAACGGCACTGTTGAATATGGTTATGGTTGGGGAACTAGCACTTGGAGTAGACTAGCTTGGGGTTCTGGTTCTTTACAACCCATAATATTTCCTTTAACTGTTTGGTTCTTTGATAATATTGACAATGATTTAGTGATGAATGTTAACACTGATGGTAAAGGAGCTATTTACTATTGGGAAAGAGGTACATCAACAGACCCTACAACTAATTTAGGGACACGAGCGGGCTTACTATCAACTCGTGCTACTGCTAAAGGTTTTAACGGAGATGATGTTCCCGGTGAAGTGGGTCAGATCATGGTTTCTCAAGTAGACAGACATTTACTTGCGTTTGGAGCAACACCTTTTGGTGGGGGTACATTTGATCCTTTGTTAATAAGATTTTCAAACCAAGATGAGCCTGAGAACTTTACTCCGTCTAACCTTAATAGTGCGGGATTTATTAAAGTTAGTAGTGGGTCACAGATAGTGACGGCATTTAGAACAAGACAAGAGATATTAGTGTTTACAGATATGTCAGTTCATTCAATGCAGTTTCTTGGTACAACAGATGTTTTCGGTCTTCAAGAGTTAGAGACTAATATATCTATTGCAAGTCCACGATGTGTTGCTGGTGCTAGTAATGTTGTGTATTGGATGGGGGCAGATAAATTTTATGTTTATAACGGAAAAGTTGATACTCTACCTTGTACATTAAGGGACTTTGTATTTAACGATATTAACTTTGATGCTCTCGCATATGTATATGCAGGCACTGTAGAATCTCAAAGTGAAATATGGTGGTTTTACCCGTCAAAAAACAGCTCAACAAATGATTCTTATATAGTATATAACTACAAAGATGGTATATGGTTCTATGGTAGTTTGAATAGATCAGCTTGGTTAGACTCTAATTTAAGACAGTTTCCGCAAGCGGTCGGTGACAATTTTGTCTATAACCATGAAGTAGGTAATGATGCAGATGGTTCAGCTATGACAGCGTTTATAACTTCATCAGACTTTGATATTGGAGACGGGGATAAGTTTACTCTAGTTAAAAGAATTATTCCTGATGTAGACTTTACGGGGTCTAATGCTAGTGAGCCTAGAGTTAAAATGACAGTTAAACCTAGAAACTTTCCCGGTAGTGTATATAATGTAGAGAACGACAGAAATGTAATTGAAACTTCTGTAAATGTCTACACAGAACAAGTGTTTCTTAGAGCTAGAGCAAGACAAATGGGGTTTAAGATTACATCTGACTCATTAGGAACTACATGGAAGTTAGGCTCCCCAAGATTAGATGGTCGTCCTGATGGGAGAAGATAATGGCAATGAGGTCATTTCGTGCGCCTCCACTTCCTTTAGCGCCACAAGAGTACGACAGAGGTTATTTAGATCAATTAGTTAGAGTACTTAATTTATATTTCACTCACTTAGATTCACAAAACCCATTACATTTAGAGGGTTTGGTTTTAACAGATTTAACAGAAGCACCTGTAGGATTACCACCTTTTAGTTTGTATAGAGATGGAAGAAGCGTTAAGATATTACTACCACAAGACACAGGCGTAGCTGGGCTTAGTGCAACAGCATCTGTAGGTAGTGTAACAGTTACTATTGGATAAATTATGGCTATAGGAAAATTTGATGCAGGAACACCCAACACCCGTTATGCACAAGCTAAAGCAGAAGCTCTTAATCAACAAATTTATGGGCCTGCTGCAGATCAATATGTATTAGATAATTACCCCGAAATAGCTAGAGCTGCGGGTAGAGGTGGTGTATCTTCACTTGAAACAAATAACCAAGCAAATAATCAAGCAAATAACCAAGCAACAAATAATCAAACATCAGAAACACCTGCAGCAGTGGGTGAAGCTGGTGTAAGGGCTTTATATGCAGATGCTGTTGGGTCAGGTCGTCCTGTAAGTCAAGACGAGATTAATTTTTATCTTAAAGAGGGAGATGTACCTTTTTTTGACCGAGCTACTCCGGGTGTTATTGACGAGAATGAGCGTAAGGCTTTCTTTGAAGCTATTGCCGGGGGTGGTGAAACACTTACTCCCTTAGCTCAAGAACTTGTAGGTGGTGGAGATGGTGGAGGTGGTGGAGATGGTGGAGGTGGTGGAGATGGTGGAGGTGGTGGAGATTTAGACTCTCAAGGATTTATACAGCAAGACAAAGACAGGTTTTACTATAAAAAGACTAAATCTGTCACTGAAGCTGGTACAGGTGGTGGAGATTATGGCAGAACCTATGATGTTACAACGTATTATGACCAAGATAATAATATATTAGGTACAGGCGATGCTGGACTAGCAGAAGCTCAAAAACTTGAACTTCCATTTAGTTCGGGGCCTAAAGCGCCAACTTCACAATTAAATACTAATCAAATTACAAAGGGATTCCAAGATATATTACTTAGAAACCCAGAGCGTTCAGAAATTGAATATTATAAAAATACTAGCCGTGCTGATTTTATAAGGGGTCTTACAAACTCTCCTGAGTATTTTTCTCCTGAAAGGGGCATTAAAAGTATATATAAAGAAGTAGCTGGGCGGCTTCCTAATCAAAAAGAAATACAAGAATATGTTGATGAATTTGCACCAGAAACTGATGCTAAAGGTAGAATAGGCACTTTAAGTAGTTTTGAAGGAAAGCAGTTAGCTGGGAGATTAAGAGGAGAACAGCTAGATAAGCTTAGGGGGCGGTTAGGCATTGCCACAGAAAGAACCGTTCCAGACGAAACAACAGATTCTGGGGTTAGAACTGTACCTTTTTTTAGTGGGTTTAACAAAGCTCCTGTAACAGAAGGTGCAGAGGCTACAGCAGGTATAAACAGACTCCTTCCTGCTGAAGCCAACAGAGCCAATACATTTTATAATTTAACACAAGACCCTAGATTTACGGCTCCCACAGATGTTCTTCAAAGAGTAGCGTATGATCCTGAAGCCGAAGGTGTTGGTCCTACTATGGCTGATGTGTTTGGGTACACTGCTTATAATCCTACTACGTCTCCAGAAGAACTTGCTGCACAAGACCGAAGAGCTACAGACATAGCTGCGTTCACGGGTGATGAAAGGATGGGGGCGGGGCAAGTGCTTTCTAATGTTCTAGGTATTGATCCTGTAACTGGGGCTGAACTAGAAGCTCAAGTAGATGATGGCACTTATACTGGGCTTGATGTTGGTGATGGTATGTATGGCGGTGGTTTAGCTACGTTGTACAACAAGGGTGGTGAAGTTGATAACATGGGGCTTGAAGGTTTGGGGCAAAAGATGGCAGCTTATGGTAGATATGGAGACACCATGTTAGCTCACATAAGTCCTGAAGAAGCTATGATGTTAAAAGCTATGGGCGGTTCCGGTACAAGAAATCCTGTTACAGGGTTACCAGAGTTTTTCCTTAAAAAAGTATTTAAAATTTTTAAAAGCATCCTTCCCGCTGCTATTGCAACAGTAAATCCTGCTTTAGGTGCAACTCTTGCAGCCGCAGATGCTGGGTTTAAAGATGGTAAGTTTAATTTAAAGAAAGCTGCATTAGCTGGAATAAAAACTTATGCTCTCTCTAAAGTAGGGCAAAAAATATCTGGTGTAGGAGGATCGGGAGCAACTAGTATAGATGGTGCTTCATCTTCTTATTTTGCAAATCCGGGTACAATAACATCAACTGCTGGTAATGCCCCCATCGTGGCAGGTAGCGTAAGTCAATCTCTTAAAGATCCGGGACAACTTGTATCAGATGTTGGGGATGTTGCAGGTGGGTTTAAAGACGCAGCGGGAGAATTTGCACAGGGAAACTTTTCAAGGCTTAAAGGTACAGTCCTTCCCACAGGGGTTGCGATTGCTACACAAGGCGCTGAAGCAGGTATGAAAGAAGCAGAAAAAATAAAAAGAGAAGCTGATGCACTAAATTATGATGCGGAAAAAAGAAAAAAAGAACTAGAAGAGAAGGGTTTAACTGCATTAGCACAAAACCCGTTTGGCTATTTTGCACAAGGTGGTGTAGCTGATTTATCTGGTAGATATTTAGATGGCGCAGGAGATGGCATGAGTGATTCTATCCGTGCCAATATAGATGGACAACAAGAAGCACGTTTAGCTGATGGTGAATTTGTAATACCTGCTGATGTAGTAGCAGATATGGGTAATGGCTCTTCAAATGCAGGAGCTGAAAGATTGTATTCTATGATGGACAGAATTAGAGAAGCTAGGCATGGAACAACAAAACAACCCCCCGAAGTTAATGTAAACAGAATGATGCCCGCTTAGAGGAAAATATTATGGCACAACAAATAACACAAGTATCTGGTGAAATACCCGGAGTTATAGCACCTTATTTTGAAGGAGATGCTGCAAAAGGTATAACTGGAGTATTACCAAAAGCGGTTGAGCTTTATTCAAAAGGCTTTGATGATGTATATGGACCGGGGACACAATCTTATATGGGTGTTGGCAGTGTTGCACCTATGTCAACAGGGCAAATAGAATTAGGTACACAAATCGCAGGTTTGCAAGCTCCTGATGCTTTTGCAACTGGGCAACAGGCACAAGAAGCTGGAATTAGTGGGTTGTTAGCATCTCCGGGTAGGTTTGATAGTGCCGCAGCTCAAGCATACATGTCTCCATACCAACAAGCTGTCACAGATATACAAGCTAGAAAAGCTATAGACGCTGCTAAACAAGCACAACTTTCTACTAACTTAGCATCAGCTAGGCAAGGTACATATGGGGGTGCAAGACAAGCACTTTTACAAGGACAAAGAGAAGCAGGACTTCGTACACAATTAGGAGATATACAGGCTAAAGGCTTACAGTCTGCTTTTACAAATGCTCAACAACAGTTTGGAGCAGACCGTGCTGCACAACTAGCAACTGCTCAAGGACTTGGTAATATAGGCGCACAACAAGGTTCATTAGGAGTACAACAACAAGCAGCCGAACTAGATAGACTTAAAACTTTAGGTGCGTATGGTGATCTTCAAAGGGGTATTACGCAAGAAGGTATGGCGGCTGAAGGTGCTTATCAAAGAAGACAGGATGAGTTTGGACAACAACAGCTAGGTAACTTAGCTAACATTCTTCGTGGTATACCGACTACAGATACAACACAAACAACTGCTACACCTCCACCAAGTTTTGCATCACAACTTACAGGACTTGGTATTACAGGTTTAAGTTTAGCTAAATTATTAGGGAGTAGTTAAAATGGCGATAGGAATGTTAGCTGCAATGGAAGCTATTCAGGGTAAAGCAAGACCTGATGACAATTCAGTAGTTCCTCCAATAGACAGACTGGCTGTTCTTCCTCAAGCTATGATTATGTCTATGGCAGAAAAAGGGCAGATACCTAAAGACATGGTTATGCCTATCCTTGGTAGAAAAGCTGAGAACGCAGAAGCGGCTGCTCAAATTAAAGCGGCAGCGCAACAAATGGCACAGCAACAACAAATGGGAGGCCCCCCACCAAGCACAGTTTTTGAAAAAGTTATGGCGCAAAACGCAGCTAGAGAAGCTGCTCCTATGACAAGAGAGAACACAGGCATAGCTAATGTTCCAATGCAGAAACAAATGTTTGCAGGTAAGAGAGCTGGCGGCATTGTTGCATTTAGTGGAAGGCAGGGGTCTTATGTAAAGGATTTTGAAGCGTTGCCTGAGGTATACACAGACCCTGTATTTGAAGGGCAGCCTTTATCTAAATTTGCTAGAAGGTTCGTAAGGCCTAGAGGTGTATCTAGTTTGTTAAGTAAAAAGACAAAAGTTCTCCCAGATGGACGAGCTGTGTCTTTTGGAGAATATATGAGAATGAGAGACGTAGAGGACGCAGAGAACGCAAAAGCACGACTAGCAGAAAACAAAAACGAAAACTCAAATCCATTTATAGGAGCAGTAGCCGAAACTGAAACTGATCCCTCACCAAAACCACAGATTGTTGAAACTGATCCCCCACCAAAACCACAGATTGTTGACCCTGATGCTGTACGCCCTGCAAAAATACCTGAGAAGGGTTCAATGACTCCTGCAGAGCTTGAAGCAGATATGAAAAGAGCAGGCGCAGAAGATAGTGCAATAGAAAAAGAAGCTTTTGCTCAAGAGCAACTAGACAAAGAAGCAAAACAAAAAAAGGTATTGGGTAGACCTGAAGAAGAGATAGTAGGTTTACAAGACCAAATAAAGGAAATGGCAGATACGTCAATTGCTGCTTTTGATAAATTAGGCTTTGATAAACCAGAAAAATTTGACCCTAGTAAATTTAGCACAGAAGCATTAAGAACTGAGTTACAAGAAAACGGTGTTAATTTAAACTTACTTAGTGAACAAGCTAGTGCATTAGCAGAAGAAAAACTTAAACTAGGTAAAGATAAAAAAGAAGCACTTGCGTTCTTTGGTTTAGAAGCAGGGCTTAACATACTAGCTGGCAAAGACCCAAATGCTTTAGTTAATATTGGAGCTGGAGCTGGTAAAGCAATAGCGCCTTTGAGAAAAGAGCTAACTAGAATTAAAGATCAACATAACGCTTTAAGGAAAGAAGAGAACGCTTTAGCTAAAATGGAAAATGACCAAGACATGGGCATTGCTAAATTTTCTTTAAAAAGATTTGATGCCGCAAAAGAAAGAGCTGCCAAAGTTAAAGAATCATATGAAAGAACAAAAGCTACTTTTATTGCTCAAAATACACGCACTATAGCAAGTTTAAGAACGGGAATGGCACAAGCAGAAGCAACAAGAGCGAGTACAGAAGCTACGCAGGCTTCTCGAAGAGAGATAACCGCTTTAAGACTTGCTACAGAAAAAGAGAGAGCCGTAAACAGGGCGTTGGAGACTTTACAAAAAAATTTAGAGTATACTCAAGCGCCTCCGGAGGAAAAAAAGAAGATGGAAGATGCGGTAAGAAAAAGAGCTTTATCTGGATTTGCTTCAAGTAGCTCAAATAATTTAACATCTAAACTAGATTTAAGTGGATTTACAGACATAACGCCTTAAATAGACGCTAAAAAAGGACTGACATGCCCGTATACCAAGTTCGAGCGCCCGATGGTTCCATAATTAAAATGGAGGGGCCAGAAGGAGCTACGCAAGAACAGATTTTAGGTTTTGCTGCACAACAGTATAATTTAAAAAAAGAGCAGGAAGAACCAATTTCTGAGCCTGTTCGTGAAGACCCTAGCTTTTTACCCATGGTCGGTAAAGCTGTTGTTCGTGGTGCTAAACAAACAGGTATGCTTCTTGGTGATGTACTTCCTGCTATGGTTGGTAAAGCTGTCGGTGCTGATGAGTATGCTGAAGAACAAATGGCTGAAGCTGCTCAAGTACAAAGAGAAATTCAAGAAAAATATCCAGCAGCGTATCCAGAGTTAAAAGATGTTAAGGGTGTAGGCGACGCAGTTTATTTTGCTGCTGAAACTATAGCTGAACAAATACCTAATTTAGTTACTGCACTTGTACCCGGTGGAGGTGCGGCTGCAATAGGCGCTAAAGTAGCGGCTAAAAAAGCTTTAACAGACGCAGCTAGAGAAGTAGCAGAAAAAGGATTGACTGGCACAGCAGCAAAAACACTTATAGATGGTAGAGTCAAAGCTGCAACTGCTAAAGCTGCAGGAGGTGCCGGACTAGCAGGAACTTATCTTGGTTCCTATGCGCTTAATGCTCCAGAGATATTTCAAAATGTATATGAAGAGACGGGAGAGATGGCCCCCGGAGCCGCAGCATTAGCTGGTTCTTTAGCTGCTGCGTTAGATTCGATCCTTCCTGCTGGTATTGTTGCAAAGTTAGGACCTGCAGCTAAAACAGATATCGTAGAAAAATTATTAATTGAATCAGGCATGCAGCCGGGCATAGCAACAACAGCCGTGTCTGGAATTGCTAAGGGAGCTATAACAGAAGGACCTACAGAAGCTACACAAGAAGCAATAAGCATTGTAACTGAAAAATTTGTTGGGGATAATCAAGATGTTTGGGGTAGTAAAGAATTTAATCGTCTAGTTGAAGCTGGTGTTAGAGGCGCTGTAGGCGGTGCTGGTATTTCTGCAGGTATAAATGTAGGGCAAAGAGTTATACAAGGTACTCCTTCAAAACCAGACGACAAAATATCAGAGCAACTTAAAGAAGACTTGGAAAGAAGTGATCGAGAGAGTAAAGCGGGAGAAGCAGATGCTGAACAACTTACTAAATCTAACAAGCAAGGAGTTGAGTCAGGCGTTCCTGATTCTATCGAATCCCCCGTGGATAATACCGGAGACTCTGCCAAAGCCGTTGAAAAATCTCAACCAAGAGGAGTGGGAGCTGCTGACTCTGATGTTGGAAAACTTACAGCTACAGAGGGAAGAGTCGACGCTCCAATAAAAGGGCTTGGTCGTTCTGCTATATCAAAACAACAAGAGTTAGTTAATCAAGAAATACTTGGAAAAGAAGCTTTATTAAGAGACCCTAGTAGTGCAGAGAATGAGGATTCGACGCTTGTAGAAAAAAACTTAGCCGCCCTTAAAAATAAACAAAAAGAGTTAAATAACTTAACTGCTGATCCAGAATCGCCTTTTAAGGCACCGACAAAAGTAAATGAGCCTAAATTAGAAATTAAAAATCCGCCTCAAGAAACGGAGCAAAAAGGCTACTCTAAAGACCCTTACGTTGAAAATTATTTATCCTTTAGCACTGATATATATGAAATTCTTCCTGTTAAATTTTTTGAAAACATAGACGGTTTTAAACCTAATGATATAACTTCATTAGTAACTAAAAATCAAATAAATGAATTTATAAGAAAGGGGGGTGTTTTTAATAGGTATTACAATAATGATATAACCCCCACTGAAAAGAAAGCAGGGTTTAGTGTAGATTTACAAAACGAGTTTGTAAAAAACGCTATATTAGAAAAAAGAATTGGGGCAGCAAAATATCTTAAAAAATCTGCTGATGTACTGGATACAACAGAGCTAGGGTATAACAAAGACAAAATTATAGAAGGCATTAAAGCTGCACAATATAAAGGAGGCTTTCGTAAACAAATAAAAGCGCTTCAAGCTGCAAAAAGAAGAAGCGATGAAAAGTTAGCTAAAGAGTATCGTGGCGATCCGCTAATTGTAGAGAATAAGAGAAAAGTTTTTGGTAAACGAGTTGCTGCTATAAAAGAACTTGCGGATGTGTATGGAGCAATAATTGCGCAAGATAACAGCGGGGATAAAAACGCACCTCATTATAGGGGGGGTTTTTCAAGAAAGCAAGTTAGGATCCCAATAAACAATTCAATGTTTCAAAATTTAATAAGAGAATCGGAAGTGTTGGGGTATGGAGAGAGCGACTATAGAAAGAGTGACACAAGAACAAAGGCTAAAACAGAGGCTAAAACAGATGATGCTACAAAAAACCCCGAAGTTATAAAAGAAGCTGAAGCTGTAGCTGAAACAAAGGTTGAAACAAAGGTTGAAACAGATGAGGGCGCTTTTTCTTCAGATGCAGAATTTAAAAGAAAAAATGGTCCGTTTACGCCCGGAGAAAATAAAATTGCTGAAGACACTGCTAATGAAACCAAAAACATAGATGAAACTATTAAAAATGGAAAAGGAACTAACACAGGAAATGTGGAGAGGCAAACTGAAGAGTTTATTGACCAAAGAAGTTCTTGGGAACAATTAAAACAAAACTTTTCTTTTAAAAATATAGCTGCTTTAGCTTCAGAACAAAGAATTAAGCTGTTTAAAATTTACACGCTTCGTATGTTGAACGATACAAATGACATGTTAGGCGCAAACAAAATGGTGCAGTTTTTAGAAAATTTAAAAGTAGTAGAGGCAAGTGTAGCTTTTAGAAATAGTGTGATAAACGAAGCTGCAAAAATAGGCGATTTCATTCAAAAATTTAGAAAAGGTAAATACAAAGGTAGAGACGGAAACGACTGGTTAAACGACACAGCGTATATTATGAACTCTTCTACTATACGTGGTATTGACGTATCAAACCCCAAAGAGCTAGAAGAACTACCTTCTGATGATCCTTTAAGAAAAGGGTGGGAGAGCTTGCCTCCTCAAGCAAAACAAGTCTACACAAAACTAAAAAACTTCTACCAAGAACAAACTGATGCCTACGTAGAAGATCTTGTAGAAAAAATACAAAGAAACACGCCTGATGATAAAACGCTTAGGGTTTCTAAAATAGCAGAAATTTTATTGGATTTTGGTTCCGCAGAACAAATTAAAAAAGATAGGTATGAAACTGTTTTAGATGAGAACAATAAAATTGTAAAGCAAAAAATAAATTATGTTCAAGAATATATAAACGTTTTTAAAAAAGAGCTACAAGCTTACAAAGACAGTCAGACTTTTAATGAAGACACTTTAACTATAAAAGACGCTTTAGACACTATCGGTAAGCCAGATGAAAATATTATATATCTTGAAAAGAAAATTAGAAAGTTAGAAACCAAAAAACCAAGGCGTATTAGACCTTACTTCCCGTTAAGAAGGTACGGGCAATATTGGTTTCAAGTTAATAAAGAAAATCAAAGAGACGCTGAAGAATTTTATATGTTTGAAACTCTTGCTGATAGAGACTATTGGTTAGAGCAAAGAAAAATTGAACTTGCTGCAGATAAAGAACAAAATAAAAACTTAGATTTGTCTATAGGTGGGCAAGGGGACAGGCTTTTAGACGCAGTGGATTCCTTTAATGTTACCCAAAAACTAAGCCAAAAAATGACAGACTTAGTAGATTCTGTTGTAAAAAATACACCTAGTGATAAAGCAGACAGTCCTGCACTAAGAGCAACTAAAAGAACTCAGTTAGAAGAAGATTTAAAGAACGGTATAGCTCAACTAACCTTTATGTCGCTTCCAGAAGGCAATATAAGAAAAGCTTTTATATCTAGGAAAGGCATTAAAGGAGCCAGCACTGATTTAGCAAAAACTTTTTCTTCACAAACTATTAGCTTTGCTTATCAAAGAGCCAGACTTAAGTATACAGATCAATACTATCAAACATTAATTGGTGCTAGACAAAATGCTAATGCAGAAGAAGATGTTAAACGTAAAGCTTTAAAAATTGATCTTGTACGAGAAATGGAAAGTAGAGCTGGTCATGTTCTTGGTATAGAGCCTACAAGCGACTTTGAAAAAATATCTAACAAGATAACTCAAACTACGTTTTTATGGTTGTTAACTGCTCCTATGTCGGGTCTTATAAACATTCTTGGTATGGCTGCAATCGGTATGCCGTTCTTAGGAGCTAGGTTTGGGTTTGCACAAACTAATAAACTTATGGCTGCGTACACGTTTAAATATGCTTCTACAGCACCTAAAATATTTAACAAACAAAAATTAGACGACCAAGGTAAACCTGTGGTTGACGAATTTGGACAACCTGTTTTTTCAGACTTTACAACTAAGTACCCTACATTAGAAAAACGGTTAGATGAATTATCTTCTGATCCTGAAAAACAAAAAATTCTTAAAAAAGCTTACGAAAGATTTGTGCATGACAATGATGTAAATGCTTCTTTAACTCACGATTTTATTGGTGAACTAGAGAAAAAACAATTAGTAAAAAGCGGGTACGACAGTGTGGTAGGTAACATATCAGCTTTGTTTCACAACTCAGAAAGATTTCAAAGAGAAATAATGTTAATGACTGGGTTTGAGTTAGCTTATGATGCAAACACAAGTAAGTTTGACTCTAAAACAGGGAAAGGGGGGTTAGACTCTTCTAAAGCTTTTGAAGCTGCTGTTCAAGAATCTAAAAATTTAACTGCAATGTCTCTAGGTGACTTTACAAGGGCGGGTAAACCTCCTTTAATATCAGGTCCAGTTGGTAGAATATTTTTTCAATTTAAACAATACTCTCTTATTCAAACTTACAACTTATTACGTAACGGGTTTATAGCTCTTAAACCAAACCCTAATGATGACAAAGAGTTAGCTAGATCTAAAAAAGAAGCTGCAAAACGTATGGCGGGTATGCTTGCTATGACTGGTCTTTTTGCTGGTCTTACAGGTATGCCTATATATACTTTTACAACTACAGCTATAGAATCTCTTTCTGCTATATTTCTTGATGAGGAAGATGAGATAGAGGACGGTGAAGCTTTTTTACATAATTTACTTATTCAAGTAGTCGGCAATAGAGGCGCTGCTATGGCTATGCGAGGTCCGTTGGGTGACTTAACCAATATAGGTATAGCAGACAGGGTTAGCCTTGACCTAAAAACTCTATGGATGAGAGATAGTGGGTATCAGGAGGATTCGGAAAGTGCGTTTGTAGAAACACTCTTTGGTATGGCAGGCCCATCTGTATCTTTAGTGCGTAATGCTTTTAGAGCTAATGATCTTCTTAACGACTATAATCCTCAAGCTGCGGTTGAAACTATATCTCCTATTATTGTAAAGAGCATGTTAAAAGCTAAAAGATACTATGATGCAGACTACACAGCTACTTCTGTTACAAAAGGCAATGTTATTCAAGAAGACTTAGATGTAGTAGACCTTTTATATCAAGCCATGGGAGCTAGTCCTGAAAATGTTTTAAGAAAACAAAAGGTAGCTATTGCTAAAAAGGGTAGAGAATTAAAAATACAAAGACGCAGGCAACACATTTTAGGGGGTATATTTTTAGGCTTACAGGGTGATGATGAAGATACCTATAATCAAGCTATGGACGCTGTGTTTAAGTTTAATAAAAAATACCCCGAATATCCAATAACTGGAGATACTATACAAAGATCTGTATTACGTAGATTTAAAGGGTTATCTGAAAGAGAAGCAAATAACGGTGTTGTTTTAAACAGAACCTTGCTACCTAGAATACAAGACGAATTTTCTGACTACTCAGACACAGGTATTCTTTAACTAAAAAAATCCCGCACAAAGGCGGGATAAAATTTGAAAGGAAACATGAGCCTTCAGTATACTACTCTAACCTCCAAAAACGCAACCCCCTTAGTTTGTCTTCAATAACTGACTTACAAGCTAACTTATACTTAAAAGTTTTTGCTTTTTCCTTTACTACAATCTCTGCTTCTTTGGTGTCCGTACAAGGTAAAAAGAACGACCACCCCACTTTTAAAGTCTCCCAGTTAAACTTATAAACCACTCCTTGAATTTGAACCTCCACTACTCCCCCTCTAAGCTGTCTATATACTCATCTAAGTCTATAAACCCGGAAACTGAACAGTCTAACTCATAACAAACAACTGCCGGAGAGACCGTCTCCATACCCTTATCTATGCGTTTTTTAACTGAGCCTAAATAAATCCCGTCGTTCTCTAAAGATTTTAAAACTCCTCTCAATGTAATTTGGTTCTCTGCACAGTAAGCTTTAAAGTGTTTAGCAGTTATATATAATTTCTTAGTATCAGGTTCTATACGTATACATAACTTAGACCCTTTGGGTAACAAAACAGGTAAGTGTTCAGCAGAAGTCCGTCGGTCTAAATCGTCATTGACAACCAATATACTGTTCCTGTTGTCGTTTATAAAGTCTCCTATGGTTGCAGCATGGTCAGCAGAGGGGGCTTTGATTTCTTCACGCATAGTCTGCATGTTTGTAATCACCCAACTTAAGACCTTTCCAACATCTGTTATGTTAGGGAGCAAACCTAATTTCTTAGCTATTCTTGCTCCTCCTATGTTGCAAGCAATTATGGCAGACCAAAACCGTTCTCTTGACGAAAAACCTATTTTTTTATCTATAAGTTTCTGTACTTCCTTTACTTCTTCAATAACCTCAGCTCTGTTTTTAATTAGATATTGTGCGTATATTGGGCCTGCAAGACCATAGTTCTCTGACAAAGAATCATCAAACATTGCTTGAGCATACTCTTTTGACATCTTACTTTCGTCAGGGACATCAAACTCTAAAAAACGCATAAGTTCTCCATCAGGCGTTTGTTTGGCTGCACGTAACTTATCAACCATAGAAGAGTTGGAAGTAGTGACCGCAATGGTAGCCCACTTTGTCAAGTTTACTCTTTCTTCATTAACTGAGGCTTTCATTCTGCCTGCTCCTCTGCCTTGAGTAATAGAAAAAACAAGATCAGAAAACTGCTCTCCGGGCATATTAGTTACTTCATCCATAGCTACAGTTATGTTATTCGATAAACCCATTCTATGTAGCTTAGTGGCTAACGTATCCCTTGGTACTAAAAGTAGTTCGTTTGGGTCTCCCCAAACACTTAATGCCATTTTTAAAGCTGTTGTTTTACCTGTACCAGAAGTATTGTTTACTAAGTTTATTATCCCACCCTTGTAGTTTAAGAATTTTAGTAAAGGCGCTCCAAACCCAGTAAAAAATCCAAACGATTGGGCATACATTTCTTTTTCTGCGTATACTGCCGCTATGTTTTTCCAAGCATCTAAAGTACCCACTGGTTTTAAAGCGTCAACATATTTTTTTATCCTAGAAGAAGGGGGGCTAAACAACGTGGTGTCTGCATTTATTTCCTTTTCTCCAAGTATAAATTTAGTGTCATTATCTGCCCATCCAAATTGTGAACGCATAATTTCTGCCTTTCTTAACATTTGTAAATTTTTAAAAGACCTAATTATGTAATTAATTATGGCCGTCATTTGTTTTTTGCCGCCTACTACACCTACATAAGCTAATTTTTTCTTCGCCTCTTCTGCCGATAATATGTCTTGTGCAGTAAGCACCAACATTCTCTCCCCATCTAAAGGAAGTCTGTGTTTTAAAACCACAACCTCTCCGTCTAAAGGGTCTACCATTCTCTTGGTTAAATACAAATCGTGTTCGTATACACACTCGGCTTTACCGTCTTCATCTTCTGAGGTTTCTACAAACACACCCCGTATAGGACCTAGTTTATAAGGGTACGGTAAATCAGGTTCCGGCCTTGTCGGTTTAAGGCTACCATCTTCGCCTTCTTTAAGGGGTTCAGAATGTGCCAACGCTAAATTACCAAGCATTAAAGGATTAGTTATCTTGCCTTTACTAGGGCATTTTTCGCACCCGCTTGGGTTTAGTCCTTCAAAAGTTTTACATGCGTACGGCTTTCCTATTGTTTTACTAGCTGCGTCTTCCGTGTCACTTTTATCGTACTTAGAAGAGTCTTTTGATATGTCATGTATAACCTCAGCACTATCGGAACAGTTTGCTGCTATAGAAAGTCCGGCTCTCCACAAATTGTAGTCAATGGTTTCTTGGTGGTTTTTTATGTGGTCTAGTTGAGCGCAACCCTTAATGCTTTTAAATATAGTTTGTGTGTTACTAGCTAAACTAGCGGTTAATGCGTCTACTGGTTTTTTAGTCGCTGTTAAATCTATCTCTCCTACAAGCTCCTTAAACTCAAAAAAATTAACAGGTTCAGAGGAAAAAATTACTTCGCATTTAGTCGGAGGGTCGGATTTGTGGTTAAAGGAACCGGGCAACCTTAAGATTCTACCCTCGTCGTCCGTCACAGCAGGGTCGGCAAAAAACTTATGTTTGCCACATAGAGCTTTTAATGACCTAGCAACAGGCTTCCACTCTTTTGAAGTTATACTATTCTCAAGAATCCAGTAAACATGTAAACCATTACCGGAATTTACCGTAGTCGGTCTTGGTAATTTAAGGGTATCGCAAAACTGACGTAGAGCTGCGGCCCCGTCTCCCTGACTTTTGTAATCTTTGAGGGGTCCACAGTCTATGTCCAGATAAAAAGTTTTACAGTATTCAGCAGTTGCTTGAGATCTTTTGTTTGTGTTGTACCTACTACACCCAAAATAAATATTTCTTTTTTCTGCCTTCCACTGCTCGGCTAATTGGTAGGCTTCTTCAAAGGTTTCCACACACTTTTGAGGTATGTCACGTTCACCTTTAAATCCACCTACCCAAATCCACCCCTTAGAATCTAAAACATGTTCTAAGAAATTCATGCCGCATCATCTGTCTTTGCAGTCCAAGCGTTCATCACAGACTCTAAATCTTTAGGCTGTTTAGAAGTTTCGGCTGACATAAGAGCAGGTTTCTTTAACTCCTTTTTCTTTGGTTCAGCGATAGTAGCAGGCTCATCAGGCTCCTCTAGTTTACTTGGGTTAGAGCTTTCCCCGCCATTTTTGCCGTGTTGGTCTAAAATATACTCATTATTGTTATCAACCCAACTCATAAAAGACTTAAAGTTAGCTTGATCCTCAACTGAAAGCTCTACATCATCTTTTATAATTGATGCTGAAGGAACAAAATATTCTTTGCCTTGTTGTCCTGTTCTAGTCTCGGTGTTTAATTGAACGACACATTGAGGGAATAACTTCTGCTTTGCCATTATATCTTTAGCCAAGTTTTCAAAAACCCTAAAGCCCTCTTTTTTAAAATCTGAAATAAAGGCAATACTTTTTGACTCAGTGTTGTCTAAAGCCTCTCCGTCTTCACCTATAGGCTTATCAAAATATATTTCGCCAAAGATAGTTCTAACTCGGTCTACGTCTTTTTGCTCTTGTGGTAAAGAGTTATAATCTTCTACATACCCTGACTGCCTACCACAATTAAAAGTACCATTAGTGTCTGGCAAATCGTTTTTAAGATCACTAGCCATAATACTTTTTACAAAATTGTTAGTAGAAGGTATATACCTTTGATACATGAACCGCTGTAAAAACAAACGTATTTTAGGGTCTTTCTGATAAACCTTAGTGCCGTCTTCTAACTCTAACTGATAAACACCGGCTTCAACAGCTACATACTCGGTCTTTTTGTTTTTAATAACCGTTTGTTGGTTAATACCTTCATGTAAAATCTTAAGCCTAGCAAGGGTGCTTTTCTTTGCTTGGCTCTTTTGGTCTTGTTTCATACCCATCGCTTCAGCGAGATCACTAAAGTTACCTTTAGCAAGTGTTAATTCTGACATAATAATCTCCAAAAAATTAAAATTATACTTCTGTTCCCAAACCCATCTTTTTACTAACTTCAAAAAAATGGTTACTGTCTAATAAATCAAGCGCATACGAAAAAGTTAAGTATTGATCTATGTCTTCAGACTTACTTCTCTGCCTGACATAATCAATTTCTTTACGGTTCAAATGCAACATTGGTTTAAAAGAAATTCTTTTATATTCTTGTCCCTCCCACATTTCAATAACCCGTATTCGGGTAACTACATTACTAATACTTTGCCCTTGTTGGAATAGCCTCTTAACGTATTGTAAAAAGCCCATATCCTCAAAGACCCCGGATTTATTAAACAAAGAATGACTAGCTATATTCATTTGGTAAACCGGACCGTTTAAAAAAGCGTATTCAGAAACCGCTATTTTTTGATGGAACTTGCAAGCCCTAGAGTTGCCGTTGCCAGACCCTTGTATATTATTAGGACACATTACACAAAATTTAGCTTGAGGCTCTTTTACTTGTTTATCTGGCGTTTTTAAATTAGATGAGAAACAAACAGGCTGTTTCTTAACCCCCTCAACATAAGGAGTATCAAAATACTGCCTGTGCATGCTTGGAGCTGCAGCTAGTACCACAACTTTTTTAGCTGTAGTTATATCATCCATGTATAGCTTGTTCATTTTCTACGAATAATTACAGAATGTTTACTGTCAACATTCAGTCCTTCAGGAAGTTGGTCGGGATTCTCTTCTAAATACGTCTTCATGTTTGATTGATGTATTCGCTTTTCTAATAAATCAAAAACGCCATGATTTTGTATAAAATTATACATAGCCTCCCAGTTGTTAGTCCAAAACCTAGACTTAACTGTAGTGTATGCGGTACCGTGAGGAGTCTTAATACTAGAAGCCCCAGAGTCTTTTAAAAAGTCACTCAGGTATAAAGATATAATTTCTAAGTCTTCGTCTAAGGCCGCTATTTGTTTGTCGGCTTCTTTTTTTATTTCTTCTCGTTTACCTCTAATACGTATATATGTTTCTACCAAGTCGTTGGTTTTCATTTGTTCCCTTTCAGATTGTTCATGTTCGTTAAACAATATAAGTCACATTTATACTAGCATTATTTTTTTAGGTTATCAAGCGTTCTCCACTTCTTTTTTGTATAAATCAATTAGTTTAATGTGAGTTTTTAATTTGCCCTGAAGCATACTATAGAGTTTCTTTTCTACTGAACTACCTGATATATGAACGACAGTCATATTGCTTGTTTGTCCCGGCCTGTCTATTCTTGCGTTGGCTTGAAGATATGTTTCTAATGATGTTACTGGGGCATACCACACTATGGTGTCTGCAGCAGTCAAAGTTACTCCATGCGAAGCAGCTTGCGGTTGTATTATAAGCACGTTAGGGTGTAAAGTTTCTTGAAACGATTTGAATATGTCAGATCTTTTTCTAACAGATACATCTCCGTTTATAACTTCGCTTGTAACTTTGTGTTTATCAAGATGTTCTTTAAGAAGTTGTATAGTGTGTTTAAAAGGCACAAACACTAAAACTTTATTACTAGCCTCTTCTATTACTTCTCTAATAACACTTAACCTGTTAGACACGTCAAATTCAATCACTTGTTTGTCGTCACTATATACAGCCCCTCCTGATATTTGTAAAAGCTTGTTTAAATTTACAGCCGCATTAACCGAACTTATTTCTTCTCCGGCTGCGGTAATGAACATATCTTTCTTTAACTGATTATAGTATTTGTTTTGTTGTGCCGTTAATGGGGCTTCTCTAGTTACATGAGTAACTGGTGGTAAATCTAAACATTCAGCTTTTGTAAATCGAATCGCAGGTTGTAACATTGCAAAAACAGTTTTTTCAGAGTCGCTTTTAGGCAGCCATTTAAACCTACCTGCATTAATCATAACCATATCCCTAAACCTACCAAAGAATTTAGGGCATCTATCAGGAACGCATAATTTACCTAACCCAAAAGCATCTACTGGAGACTGTGCCGCAGGAGTTCCGGTCATCATCCAAAGCCAAGTATCAGAACCAAGTAACCGCTTCATAGACTTCCATCTTTTAGTTTGTACTGATTTATATGCGTTGGCTTCATCAATAATAATTAAGTCAAACTTAGCAGCTTTTATTTCTTCCTCTACTATTTCAATACCGTCGTAGTTTATAACTACGTATTCTGCATTTGAGTTAATTATGTCCTTACGTTTTTCTCTTGTACCGTATGCAATATTAACTGTTCTATGCACAGCAAACTTAAATAGATCAGCTTCCCAAGCAGAATATATAATTGAAAGAGGGGATATAACTAACACTCTTTTTATACACCCCAACTTCATTAAGTAATCTGAAGCCCATATTGCCGAGGCTGTTTTACCCGTACCTTGCTCGTTAAAACAAAACCCTCTCTTGGTAATTGATAAAAAAGAAGCCGTGGTTTTTTGATGTTCCATTGGGGTAAACGGCCCTCCCCATTCGTAGTCTCTTTCCATAGGAGACGGGACGTTCTTAAACCTAAGATCTTTTAAAATTTTAGCTTCTTCAAAACCCCAGTTCACCAAAACTCTAGTAATGTCCTCGTCTTGTTTTATAACTCTGCTTTTCGTAATAGCATCTGTTATACGCTCAGGAAATTTTGTATTAACTAATAAAGCTTTATTGTCTATAACTTGCATTAGGCGTTCTTCTTAACTGATCTATCTGAGTTGCGTTTAAAAGACCTATTCGTACTAGCCTTCACAACTCTAAGGTTTTTCTTTTTGTTAGTACCGCCTTTAGATAAAGGTTTTTTGTGGTCAATATCCTTACCCTCTCTTTTGTCGGCCTTACCGTTCTTGTTTTTATCTACGCCTGTTCTGTCCATAGCGTATCTAGCACGTTCACGAGCATTACGTAACTTTTGCTCACCTCTTTCTTTCTGTTGTTCATATTCTTTTTTGTACGGCCTTTTTTTCTTTACGTACGCCATTTTTTTCTCCTTGGCTGTAATTCTCACAAAAAATTTCATCGAATGTTTTTTCAAAAGTGTAAGGCACTGTAGTCATCCTTAAATTATTTTTATACTGTTGCATTTGAACAAAAAAGGGCTTATCTATCCCACAGTGAAAACACCATACTTTTATATGTAAGATGTCATATGCTTGTGGACCCACCCCCCAATTTACAGTATCTTTTTTAGTAGACTCTAATTTACCCCAAGCTAAATGTCCGAAATTTAACGCTGTCCCACCGCAGTGATGACAACACATTTCATTCCAAGCAATTACCTTGTTGCTATATTTTATTGTCTCTCCATCATGGTGACCAATTTCTTCACCGTTAGTATACGTATCGCTAAATTTTTTCATATCTCACATCCTCCTGAAGTACACGCCAACTCCTGAGTGCCAGTCACGTTGTCGTTGTGTTCTATTAATTTATCCCAATGTATTTCTTTAGGCATTTTAAATGCCATTATTTCATACTCCTCTTTAGTACACTCTTCGTATGGTGCTTGTCTATATGTTCCACCATCATGTGGTAAGAAAGAAATGCCTGATATGTCGTCAAAGTTTTTCCACACCCAAGCACCAACTTCTAACCACTCTTCTTCTTTGACTGATATAGTAACGCTTGGTTTATGTTCACACCAATGCTGTTGATACATCAACCAAAGCTCAAGATGTTGTATTGCTGTAAGGTCTTCTCTAACTCTAGCGCCATCTGGAGCTTTTATAGGAAAAGAAAACACTACTGTTGAATCTGGCTTCATCACACAGTCTTCCGTTGGAACCCCTGACTCTTTTAAGAACGCTGTAAGAGGGTCTTTTTTGTCTCCACGAACCCTACGTATGTAATAAGGGCTGTGCCTAGTATGAATACCAGAGGCAGAGTTAGCAAGCTGAGAGACAGTACCACTAGGTTTGACGCAAGTAATAGCAGCAGACTGAGGAACTCCCATAACAGTTGAAAGCTCTTTGTTAACTTTGATTGAATGATCTCTAAGTTGCTCAAGTTTGTTTCTTGTGTCATCGCAAACCTCCCCCATCCATTTGTTGTCTAGGATACCTGTAAAGCTAACGCCTAGCAATCTTTCTTCTTCTGTGTTGTTTTTCCATATTTTACGTAAGTAAGGGAAATTTGTGAGTGTTGATTGCCATGTGCCTAGAATGGTAGCAACCTCTACCTTTTCTTTAAGGCTTTCTAACGTATCATTCTCACGTACCACAACCTCTGACAGGTTGCAAAAACCGTATGGTCTAAGCAAAATTTCTGAACAGGGATTTGTTCCCCACTCATAATTTGCATCTCTTCTTCCGTTTTTAGCTACTTGGCGTTTAGCGGCATCTCTTGAGAACATTCCACGCTCACCCGATTTGCTTTCGTAAAGACTAGTCCACTCTTTTAAGAACTGACTCACATCAGGCTTTTGTTCATACACAGCAGAGTTATTAGCCAAAGCTCTATGTCCGTTACCATTCCACCACGCCCCAGACTTACAAGCTCTCATCTTGTCGTCCTCAAGTTCAGATAGAGATATCATTGCTGATCTACGAACACCGCCTACTACGACTACTTGGCCTATCATACACATGATGTCGTGACAGTCCAAAGAAGAAAGTTTTCTGCCTAGGTTTTGCTTAAACTTATATATAGTAAATTCAAACAACTGTTTTAATGGCTCTGGTCCAGATGCTCTACCGCCAAAGGTTTTTAATGGTGCGCCAGCAGGACGTATTTTTCTAAGGTCGTATTTTGGTACTTCGCCAGACCATAATAATGCAAGTAATTGCCTATAACCTTTAGCCCACCCTTCCTTAGAATCAGATACCACAATAGTAGTCTCCGACTCAAACAACTTCTCAGGTACTTCGGGCAGTTTTTCAATATATTTTTGCTCGCAACTAAACCCCACACCGCAGCCGCACAAAAGAATGTAGGCGGCCTCATCGAACGCTTTCGGATCGTCAATCGGTAGGTAAGAACAATTGTACCCAGCTACATTGTCTCTAGCTAACGCTTTACCGCTTGTCATAATTGCTCTCATGCTAGGCACGACTTCTAAGTTCTCTATCGCATTTTGCACCTTGTTTTTTGTAACAGGGTCAACTATGTGGCCTACGTTAGACTCAAGATGACCTACCATAAAATCCATATATCTTTGTGCGGTTTCTTTCCAAGTCTCCCTTTTGTTTGCACTCTCAATATATCTTGCATATCTGCTTTTTGCTATAAATTGACTGTAACTGTCCATTCTTCTTCCTTATGTAAATTAATCTATACTTCCACCAAAA
>Ga0209535_1000695_pt1 | contig 23523 bp, 34 predicted proteins | sample LinPmetageLP28_FD_184041 | JGI IMG/M metagenome (GOLD analysis project Ga0209535, IMG submission 184041) | Marine viral communities from the Pacific Ocean - LP-28 (SPAdes) (version 2) | ecosystem: Environmental > Aquatic > Marine > Oceanic | place: Pacific Ocean | collected 2009-08-22
AAAACATAAAGCTATTTTCATATTGCTACATTTTTTATTCCTTCATTTCTATTAAGATTAATTGCTTCTGCTGTATTAAAATCCCCATAGGGTTTAGTATCATTAATTAATATCCTAATACCTCCTCCTATACCCATTACTAACTGATCGTACATTATTCCTGCTTCTGCTAGTTGTATTTCTGTGGCTTTTCTCATACTTTCTTTTCTACCAGTAGTTAATACTATATAATAACCCTTCATATCCCAGTCTTGTAGTTTTTCAAGAGTACCAGGTAGTAATTTCATTTTATGGTTAGGGCTAGTAGACTTAAAAGGGCTTACATGTTCTACTAATGTTCCATCAATATCAGAAAAGATAGTTTTAGGTCTTTTTTCAATATAACTCATTTTTACTAAATAAATTTAATATTTGGGTTTATGTTTTTTAAAATATCCGTTTTTACTTCATTATTATATACTCCTGCTCTTAATATTACTATAGCTTTGTTTTTATTTTTTAATATCTTAGGTGAATTTACTTTTAAATTAGTTCCATAAAGTCTTTTATTATGTTTTTGGTAATCATTATCTAATATTTTAACTATTTTTTTAGTATTTAATCCAAAGGCTATTAAATATTGTGCAAATATATGAGCCCCAAATAAATAAACTGGCAAAGAAGTATTATCAATAATGTTATTTATTTCTTGGACTTCTTTAAGATGTGAATTAATGTATTTTGAAAATGTTTTTTTATTTTTATTATATAAACCTTTTAAAGGGGGGATGATTAAATTTTTACTAACTTTTTTAGTACAATAAAATATACTATGATCTTTTTTAAAATATGTTTTTTCAATTATTTCAAAATTATATTTAGCAAGAAAATATTCTATATAGGGTGATGAAAAATAAACAGTATGTTCAAAATTAATACAATTATTATAATTATTTTCTAACATTACTTTCATATTAGGAACTGAAAATAATAATAAGTCCCCTTCATTTGTAAAAGAAGATTTATGTTTCATAAATTCTTCTGGATTATAAACATGTTCTAAAACATGTGAATGTACTACTGCATCAAAATTTTTTTCTAATTTAAAATTTTCATCAAAAAATCCTTCAATAACTTTAATAGGAAGATTCTTATCTACTATGGGGTTAGGTTCAATTATAGTCCAATCTACTACTTTATCTATATTTAAATAATTTTTAGCTAGTATTCCATGTAATCCTCCTATTTCTAAAACCGTTTTAGGTTTATATTTAGAAATAAATTCTGCAAAGGATTTATGGTGTTCATTCCATAACTTTCCTACCGTTCCTGATCCATGTTCTTTACTATATACTACCTTTAAAGGTAATAAAGGATTTAATTGTATCATTCCTGATTTTTTGCTTATTTTCCAGCTCATATCTTCTAATATATCTTTAGATATGTCTTCTTCAGTACACCCCATAAAAACGGGAAACTTATAAAATGTATATAAATCTTCTAAATCATTATTTTTATAAATAACATCTCTATCTCTACTGATATAATTCATTTAATTTATTTTTTATATTTATTTTGATTTTATCATCAATATTAGGTTTAATTTTTAGAAATTCGGGGTTTGATAAAACATAATGACCACAAATTTTAATTAAATCTAATTTTTGGGTATAAGGATCAAAATTATTATCAACCCATTTTTCCCATCTTTTAGAATCATAACAAATTTTCCAAAACTTGTCTATATCAATTCCCTCATACACATATGAAAGGGTTTCTATAAGACCAAATTCCGGTGCTATGTTTATAGCATCTAAACCTAAATTCATTTTTTCTTTTATAATATCTATAGATATATAATCACCATTATGTTCTTTAGATAATAATTTCCATTTTTTAACTATATTAATCATACATAAAAGTCTGTCTTTATCATAACTTCCAGTATTTTTATTACCCATTAAAGATGTACCCGACTGAATTACTGCGTATCTTATTTTATTAAATATTTTTTTAGGTAAATTTGAATGTATATCAATTAATAATTTATTTAATTCTTCAACACTAAATCTTCTAATAGATTCTTCAGTACCTATTTCAAATTCTATATTAGGATTTTGTGCATAACAAAATTTAATCATATCTAATGTCCAAGCTAAACCATCTTTATATTTAGGATACTTTTTCCATGGGTCTATATGAATTAAATTAAAAAATTTACAGTCTTCTTTAAGGGATTTATAACCATCATCATTTGTATAACCCTGATTTGGTCCTGAGTGATCTCTTTTTAATAATAATTTATTAGAATATTTACTAAATTCCTTAGTTGTCCAATTATTTACATAACCCCCATCCCATTCTATTTGCCTTCTTGAAGGTATAAAGCCTATTTTATTATTTGTTTCATTACAAAATTCAATAATAGAATCTACTACATTTCTAGTCATTGGACCTATATAATATTTAGGATATTTCATTTATTTAAATTTTTATGTAAATTATATTTGCCAAAATTAAATAAAAATTTATTAAAAGGATACTCATGTAAAGGAGCCATATTTAACCATATAATAGATGATAGTAATTCAACTTTATTTAAATCATATCCCTTATTTTTTATAAATTTATGTAAAATTTTTTTACATTCAATAAGAGTACTATTACATAGTATATAACAATTATCGGGGGAAGATGAAAATAAATTTTGTTCAACTATACTATGATTAACTGTTAAATTATGGTTAAGTTTTGCTAGATCATAATAAAGATCGCCTATTTTTAAATCACCTCCAAAATCTTGTCTCCAATCAATTAACATAAAGCTATCTGAGGTTTCAATTATATTATCTAATATAAAATCTCCATGAAATTGAGAAGGAATCCCATCACATAACCAATCAAAATCTATTTGATTAAATAAATCATTAATAGGTAAAATAGTTTCTTTATTAATGGTTTTTGGATCTATATTATTTTTTAAATATTGAGAAATTCTAAATTTTGATTTATCAATATAAAATTTTTTACATTTATTTTTAAAACTTAATTTATCTTCTAAAGAATTTTTCCATAATTTATTTTCTGAAAAATTTAAAAGATGTTTAAATGATTTAGGTTTAACTGATTTAGAAAATAATTTACCTTTAGCTTTTTTATATTTATAAAAATTCCTAGTTGAATTAATTATTTGAGGTACTAAAGGATAAAGTTTTTTAGCCCTTTTAACCCTATTACTATTAATAGTAGTATCATAGAAAAATTTTACTATAAAATCCTTAAAAAAGAAAATGGATTCATTTTTTTTATCTAAAACCTCAATATCACCTTGAAAAAATTTTCTTGTAATAGCCAACTCTGTTGTGTTTCCTACATCATACCAATTTTTTTCCTTAATATCTAATGTTTTAAAATTAACTTCAGATACCATTTTATTTATAGCATGAACATCTGATGTATTCTCCTTTTGAATTTGTATTTGTTTTTTTAATTTGCTAAAAAATAATTTATAATTATTAATCCCAGCTACTCCTATGTAGGAAAGATCATGATTTAATTCTCCTTGTTCATTAATTTTAACTAATTTATTAGAAAAAAGATTTAAAGTTCTATATTGAGCTGGATCTTTTTTATAAGCCCCCAAAACATAATTAAATGTTGGTTCTGTTATTTTATAATCCTTTATAATTGTATCAGAAGCATGAAAAATAAAAGGTGAGTTAATTTTTGATTTTGCCTTAAGTAAAGAATATCCTAGACTTGATCCTTCTCCTTGAAATTTATCTACATTAACAAAGCTAAAATTAAGGTTAGGGTAGGTTAGTTTAAGGAATTGTTTAACATGAGAACCGTAATGACCTAAAGTAATGATAAATTTAGTGTTTAAGGGATAGGATTCTATTATATAAGAAATTGCAGGTTTATTCCCAACCCTTACTAAACATTTATTAGTATATGTAGTTAAATCTCCTAATCTACTTCCTATACCACTTGTTGTTATTAAAACTTTATAATCTACCATATTTATCCTCTAATCTTACAATATCATCTTCACCAAAATATTCACCTAATTGTACTTCTATAAAGATTAAATCTTTATCCCCTGTATTTTGTATTTGGTGTTTTGCTTTTAGGGGTATATTAATAGTATCTCCATTATTTACGGGATATAAAGCATCATCTAGTTTTAATTCTCCCTTACCTTGTACTACAGTCCATACTTCAGATCTTTTAAAATGATATTGGTAACTAGGTGCCTGACCTGGTTTAATAGTAATTTGTTTTACTTTACAATAATTTGTATCTAGTAAGTTTTCAAATGTACCCCATGGGCGTGTTTCCTTATAATTCATTATTTTCTTTTTTTATGACGCCCAGTTTGTAAAAAATATTCATTTTTTCTACTATCTCCATTTAAATATTCAAAATTAAAATTATTTTTCCATGCTATATAATTAAAACTAAGTTGATCTCTTCTAGAATTATGTTTTATTTCTAACCACCAATCTTCCATAGTTTTTATTACATTAGTATCATTATGTTTTCTAAGTAAAATAGGATTAGTAGCTAACCCATTATTTTGTGGATAGCCTTCTTTTAAGTATTTATTTACTTGATTATGCATTATTTGGGGATTATCTTTATAATTCCCACTTTGTTGCCCCAATTGTATAATAGCGTTATATTCCTGATAAATACAATCTCTAGGATCTAATATAGTTTGATTATGGTCAAAAACTTGGTAATTACTTTTTTTAACTAAATCTCTAATATCTGAAATTATTAAAATATTTCCATCTATCCATACAGAATAATCATAATCTTTAAGATATCTATGTGGTAAAATTTTATATTTTTTAGCATTTCTATTGGGATTATTATATATAGAAATTGATTTAATTATATCCCAAGTATTAGATTCTAAATCCTCATCTGTAAAACATAAATAATCTACTCCTTCCATTTTAAATTGATCTTCGTGGAGTACATCATATTTACCAAATATAGAAGTATATACAGCTATTTTCATATGTATATTTCGCTTTTAATGTAATTAGATCCTATGTCACCTCTAGGAACAGTATAAGTAGGAGCATAATTAGCTATTGTATCATTAACTCCCGTTTGATTGCCTATGTTAAATGTAGCCAATGTTTTTATACATAATTGTATTCTAGTGTCTACATGTCGTAAATCCAATGCTTTTTTAAATTTAAAACCACTATTAGGGGTAGATGTCCAATAAAATATAGGTAAATTATATTCGTCTAATTTTTGTTGAATTAATTCTTTTTTTTCTCCTGTATAACGATTAGAAATTAATAGTGTTCCAAATTCTCCATCACAATGTTCTTGGATTATTTTTTTAGATAATTTTATTTCTTTGTCTGTAAAATATAATTCTGGTTCTATATTAGAAATATCTTCAAACTGCCAAAATCTTAATATTTGTTCTAATAAGGGTTCATTTTCTTTATTATAAATTCTATAATGGTCATTAAAAGCGTCTTCTTCAAATGAATCAGTAAATCCATCTATGTAAGGATTATTAGTAAATATTGTATGAACTACTTGAAAAGGATCGGCCCAAGATGACCAATTACTTTCTAAATCACCAAACATATCTCTTAATAATTTAGGGGTAGGAATCCATACTTTACAATTAGGATATTTTTCTTTTAATTTTCTAGGAAAAGCTGATATAATACCCCAATCACCCAAACCATGACATGTACGTAATATAATAAAATTTTCTTGTTGAAGATATTCGTTAGGTATATAAGAAGGATCATTAATTGAAAATCCTAATTTATCTACTTCTTGAACTGGGAATATTTGACTATTGTAAGTTCTCCAAAAAATCATATTGTATTATAAAAATTATTTTGTGCTTCTTGACGTTTAATGTCTTTAGGGTGATATAAACACCATTCTTCTTCCATTGGTAATGCTCCTTTTGTGGATACCCCAACTATTTGTTCATGTACTTTATTTTGCCATTTAATTTTTGGAGAATTTTGTATAATTCGTGTTTGATAATCAGGCCAATTAACCCAACCTTTTTCATTTATATTCCAACGCCATTGGTAAATGTGTGTTTGTGTTAAACCTTCTACAGTATTAACTCTAGGAACTAAAAACATTTCTGTTGTAGGATTTACTTTTAATAAAGATTTTAAATTTATAATTAAAAATTCGTGTGGTAATTCATCTGCGTCAATTTGAAATATCCAATCACCTGTACAGTGTTCTTTTAAATTATTTTTAAAATTTGAAAAATGGCCATTTAATGGAAATTCTATGACTTTTATATGTGTATATCTAAATACAGGTGCTTTAAATGTATCAAGTACTTTATACACTTCAGGCGTAGTATTTCCTGCGTCACATTGAACTACTATCTCATCATTTTCGTCTATGTGTTTTATTAAAAATGATAATAATTTTTCTAATTCAACGTATTCATTACAGACAGGGATTGCATAACTAATCTTCATTTTTTACTAAATTTCTATCAAACATACCTAATTCTTCAGCTGCGTCCATAAAACATAATTTATCATAACGTTTCATGTTTTTCATGTCCATTCTATGTTTATAAAAATTACCTGGATTAGTTGCATCAGGATATTTATGTTGCTCATCTTCAGGAATAGGGATTGCTTTAACTACTGTCCAACCCCAATTATTTGTATCTTTAATAGGTTCTGGAAAAACCATACCTTTTTCAGGCATTGTAATAGCTGTAGGAAACCAAGCTAATTTTTCACCACCCCCAGGAGGTACAAGATCTAATCTTAAATCTTTAATCAATTCAGCTGTTAATTCTAATGTTTGTTTTAATCCTTCACTGTTTAAAGTCATTGTAGTATTTGAAGTATAACCACTAGTCATACAAAGCCATGTTTTTACTGTTCCATCTGAAGTTTGAAATTCTGACTCATAACATGCATCACTGTTGCAAACGGGGCTATTTACTAATTTATCTCCTAACTGTTTCATTATATTCCTATTTTTTTAAGTTTTGGTAATTTTAATTTCGGTAATTCTTGTTTAGATTCTATTTTTTTAAGTTTTGGTAATTTTAGAGCTTGTGTTTGAGGTTCAGCTTCTACTTTTGGAAGTAATAAATTTAATTTTTCAGTCATTTTGTCAAAACTCCAATTATCTTTTAAATATTGTGTTTGTTTACGTGATTTTTCTAAATATTTTTTATAATGTTTGTATACGTCTTTCATAGCTCTACTTGCAATATCTGTATTGATATTAAACCATTGTGATTCTTTCATTAAAAACTGATTTGCTGATGAAGGGTGAACTGGTTTAAGTTCTCCACCAATTAATATATTATAATCAGGATTAATAAAATCAATATGACCACTCCAGTTAGATACAATTGTTGGTTTACCTGTAATTGCTGCTTCGGCTAATGGTCTACCATATCCTTCACCTTTTGTAAATGATATAAATGCTTTTATTTTAGGATCATTATTTAACTGATTCATTTCATTATCAGTTAATTCACCATGTAAAAGATAAATATTTGGTAATTTACCCCCTACTTCATCTTTAAGTTTATTAATTTTAGCTAAAATTTGTTCTCTATCTATTAAAGAATAATTTACATGATTAGTTTTTAAAATTAAGGCTGGTTTTTTATTTAAAGAACCTTTAAAAGTTTCTAAAAATGTTTTAATCATTAAACCTGTATTTTTTCTATCTTCTCCAAACGCTCCAGGTAACCAATGACCTGTATATAAAAAACAAAAACTTTCTTTTATGTCTTTTAAAACAGAAAACGTTTCAGGTTGCTTATAATATTTATCTAAATCTAAACCTTCAAATAAAACTTCAATAGGTTTTTCAAGTTTAACTTGACCTGTGACTTGTTTATTTTTATCTATTCTATCAAATTTAGATGCTAAAGCAACTTGTTTTGAATGTTCTGATGATACTAAATTTAAATTCATTTTATTACTACCTTCTATGAATTCAGCTGGGTATATTGTTGATTCAATACCCGCAGATACACCAATATTAAATTGTCCTACTGGTTGAAATTCATTTGGTACTGTGATTTGTATCCAAATAGCTGGTTGTTGTTGTAACCCACCTATAAAACGTTGTCTTAAAGGATCATCTTGGGATAAAAAATTCCAAGGACAATCACCCCATCTTTGTGGCATAATTTTAATATCCCATTCTTTATCTTTTACTTGTATTAATGATTTTACAAAATCTCTTGATCTTGCTCCATAACCGGAAAATGTGTCAATTGGACACGATACTACGCATAATGGCTTCATATTGATTGTATTTCTTTTAAAAATTCTGGTGTTAAACTAATTGGTGATGGATTATAGTTATTTAATTTAGTAGAATCGTCTACTTTTACAACTGTAAATCGAGATTGTGGTTTCCATTCTGTGAGTAAATTATCAATATTATCAATAAATCCTTGTCCCATAGCTTTTGCCGTGCAACCTGATTCATCTGATAATACCCATTCTCTACCTGCTAATCCTCTTCTTGTTCTTTCTTCAGGACCCATTTTATAAACTTTCATTAATGCAATTGATGCATCCTCAATTGAACATTGACTTGCAAAAATATAAGGTGTTTGAGGTGAACCTTTTACTGAACGTGTTTTAGGAAATATAGGCATTGCCCATTCACCACATTTTTTATATTTACCATCTGCGTTTGATGGGTGTTCTGTTGAAAAATCAATCCAATCACCATTTTCATCTTCAAAACGCATTTGGTCTTGCATACCACCTTGTACTGGTGCTATAATCATTCTACCTGCTGTTAAAGATTCAGTTAAACCTAATCCCCAACCTTCATTATCTGTAAGAAACATGTGAGCATCTGAACAATTATATAAGTGATTTAATCCTTTATCATCAAAACGTTCATTAATAATTTTTACTTGGTGAATTTCTGGATCACACAAACTATCAATTACAGCATGTAAATCGGTTCCATGTTCAAATGATCCTTCTGTTTTCATTAATAAAGTGCATTTTTTAGCTTTTTCAATTGGTAGTTGATCTAAAAATGTTCTCCATGCTAATATAATGTCTGATTGGTTTTTTCTTCTAATATTTCTAGAAACATGTAAAACTACAAAATCCTTATCTTCACCTAAAATTCTTTCCTTAAATGCTTCAAATTCAAAATCATTTACAATTGGAAAATATTTTTTTTCATCAATTCCATGAGGTACATATTTTATACGTCCTGGTTTTGGGTGATCTCTAAGTACATTTTCTACTAAATTTTTAGTTTGTTTAGAAATACAAAGTAACATGTCATCTGAACGATAAAATTCTCTATTCCACATAGGGTAAGGTAAATCATCCCAAATTGTATAAAAAATTAATGGACATTGTTGTCTAATTTCATTTTCCATAGCATACATCCAAGTCCAATAACGAGGATCTGTAAAATGTACTATTGCGTCTGGTTTTTCTTGTGTTATAATTTGTCTTAACATAATTTGATCACCATACCCATTACAAGCTATTACTTTAACATTAGTATCTGTTAAACCTGTAATTTTATTAATATCAGGTGATAAATCAAAACCTTTTCCTGCTTCTGGGTGTTTAACTGCTCCTCCTAAATTAACCCAATTAAAATGATGTGATGAATTTATTATAATTTCTCTTGCCATCCCTCCTACACCTGAATGTGTACGGATATCATCGGAAAGCATTAGTATTGTTTTTCGTTGGTCCCTAGGGATATAACCTTCTTTCATATAACCTTTTTTAATTTTATAAACTACCGCTTACTGTTAAGTCGGTATGATTGTGTAATTTTTTTCTAAAATCTTCATCTGTCAAATACAGATGTACTGCTCTGTTTGCTAATTTTTGTAAATTAAATTTATGTCTAATTGATGAAACTTTAAAATCTTCAAATAAATGATCTACAATTTTTACACTTGTTAGCTTTAAATTATTTTTAGCCATGTTTGTATATTTTTATATTCGAATATACATATATAACAATACTAAAAGCCTATAATTCTCCTGCTCTTCTTGTGTGTTTTATTGCTTCTTGTATTCTAGGATGTTTTAATAAAGGATCATCTTTATATTTAATAATTTCTTTTTCTACTGGTACTTCTTTTATAGTAACTTTTGGTTGATAAACCTCGTAATCTTTAGGATCTCTTGCAACTCCTTTTACTTGAGCAAAAGCCATATTAGCTGCTACAACCATTGCAATAGCTAGTGGGTCAAATACAAAAATAATTAATAACATAAACCAGTTAACTATTTTTTCCATTGGTTGACCTGTTAATGTAGCCATATATTTAAGTGGGCCTAATTCACGCGCAGATTCGTTGCCTATTTGCGCATCTAATACGCGTATATCTAATACAGATATAGAATCAGTGACTATGTCAAGATCGATTTTAGATGCGTTTAAACGCGATTCTAATAATTTGCGCTGGCGAGACGAAGTTGTAGTTACTAGTTGACCTGATTCTTTATCTACATACTGTATCATAGTAGGATTTGAAAGAGCCGTAGTTAATTCTTTAACTGTAATTTTAAGATCATCTCTTTGTTCTATAAATCTAGTTCGTTTTTGATCTATAATTGCTACTTGCTTGTCTAAAAATTCTGATTGTGTGGCTGTTTCTTGATATGCACCTGATAAATAACCATAAATACCACCTGATGTGATTACCATTAGGGTAAAAGTTGCTATTACAAAATACGCTCTTAAAATTTTATTAATTGTATCCCAATATTGATATAAAAGAGAAGCTACTACTAATTTAGCTACTTCTAAAGCTCCCGCCATTATAATTACTTGAGTGCTAGCACCCGCAAATAAGTGAGCTAATCCAAATACTGAGTAAAAAGCAGCTGACGCTGACACAGATAGCGCTGAAAGCGCTATCACAAATGGAAATATACGTTCTTTCATTTTATCTACATGTTTGACACCATTTAGATTTACATTTATTTGTTTCTGCTAAAATTGTGTCTATATTATCTGTGTCATACATATGAGTTCCATCAATAAATACGTCTTCTATAAATGATTTCATATTTTTTACCATTTTGTTTTGGGTTGTTTTGCCACTTGATGGTTCAAATTTTTGAATACGTGATTTCATTATTGGGTATCTTGGGTTTTCAGGAATTTTACGTTTTACAATAAAATATCTAACATCAATATTTTCTACAGGAACATTATATTGTTCTGCAAAATATTTCTTATACATTACCATTTGAGATGTTTTAATTTTATTTTCTTTATCGTATTTAGTCCAACCACGAGTTGATGTTTTAATGTCCCAAATAACTACTCTATGTAGTGTTTTATCAAACATAACTAAATCTAATTTACCCATTAATTTAACATTTGGATAATCTTCGTGTGGTGCGGTTAATATGGGCATTTCAATACCTAATAATTTCCACCCATGTTTTTGAAAGTGATCTTGTCTATATTTTAAGAAAAAGTCAATAATGTTTAAACCATCATTTGTAAATTCGATTAATTCTTTTTGGGTAGCAAAATGTACACCATCTACTTTCTCAACGTCACCTTTATATAGACCTAAAAAACCTTCTTGGAAATGTTTATGTGCGTCAAATTCGTCAGCATGTTGTTGACCTTTATTGTACATTAATTCCATATACTCTTGAAGTGTTTCGTGCATTGCAGTACCAAATGAAAAGTAAATGTTTGGTGGTGTTTTAATTTTATCAATGTACATTTCTGCCCATCTGTGGGGACATTCCATCCAAGCGGATAGTTGTGTGTAACTGATATTTTTTTCTGTGTTCCAGTCCATTTCCGGAACTACAGTTTTATTAACGTTTTCTATTATATTCATATAGGTAAGATACGAAACCTATTTGGCTTCTCCAAGTTTTTATTTAAATTTCTTCTGTTTAACTATTTGGGCAATAATCCCATAAACAGATAAATCTTGGAATGTATCGTCGATTGCTTCTCCTACTGTATCTGGTTCACCTAATACAACTAGATTTTTTAAACGTTGGATTTTATCATTTAATCTAAACCATAAACCTGTTAATGCTAATTTAACATCACCATCAGTTTCTAAATTAGTACCTACATTAATATTACCGGTACCATAATTACGATGTTTTTTACAAAATAAAATATACTGCTCCATCATAATTTTTTTATACTCAGTAGTCATTTCAGGATAGTTAGTTTCACACCATTCTACTGCTTCATTGTCTTCTTTTGTAAATTCCATGTTAGTCATTTAATTGCTTTTTATTAAACATACTAGATTCATTATAATAATCTTTTAATGTGTCTAATTGATCCCTTGCGTCTGTTAGTTTGTCTAAAGCTTTACTTGCTTCTTCCATAAAATGTTCTGATGTATGTTCCCCAATTGCTGTTCCTTTAAAAAAACACATGTCTAATGTTAATAATGCTTCATTAATTCTTGCTTCGCATTCACTCTTAAGAGCGTTATATAGCCTTTCTTTGTGGTTCATTTTTATAATTTTTAGTGATTGATTTAATTGTTTTTTTGTCTAATATTTGCAGATAATCGTATGCTTCTCTAGTACTAACTTTAAAATGCATAGCCAAATATTCTGCTTTTTCTTTATCTTTTTTTGTTTTAGCTCCTTTAATCCATTTATAAAAACGAAATTTAGTAGGAAGTAAATTAAAGTAAATATTAAATACCTCTTTAGGTGATATAACTTGATTTAAACCTGTGTAATTTTGAACCATATTAACTATTCCTAGATAGTTAGGATTCATACTTAAACCTTTATTTATAATAAAAACATTAAATGATTTTTTTTCTTCATCATTAAAATCATCCCAAGTACGTTTTTTAGTGTGTAAATTTTTAATATGGTCAAATGGATTCATTATTCTTTAGGTTGAAACCCTTTATTAACATAACTACATTTAGCACAAGCAAATATTTGAATAGGAATCATAGATTCTTGTCCTGTAGGGGATAATAGTGCTGATAATTTTCTCATTTTAAATACTTGTACAAACGTATCATTTCCACACGATTCACAAGTTTCAGCTGTTGTTTGGCTAAAATCTACATTTAATCCTGGTTGTTCTCTATTCATCATCTTGTTGTTTTTTATTTCTTCTTATTGCTTCATCTTTTTCAATTCTTCTTTTTAAAGATTTTTTAGTATAATTTTTACGTTCTCTAACTTCTTTAAGAACTTGTGTATCTCTAAATTTTCTTTTAAATTGTTTTAGGGCTTTATTTATATTTTCTTTTATTACAGGTATTTTTAGCATATTTCTAATAATTTATTTAACATTGCTGCTATACATATTTCTTTTTCTAATACAAATGTGTATTCATACTGATATTTAGCAATAATTAGTATTGCTTCTCCATCTCTATTAGTATATTTGTTAACATTATTATATAATACTTTAAATAATCCATCAAATTCACGAGCACCTGAATCTGCTAATATTTGTCTAATTTCTGATAGTTTAGTTTTTTTAATTAATGCGTCAACTACCAAACCACCTAATTGTGTATTTTTAAGTGAATTATTGTCAATTTTAATTTGATTATCAATAATAGAACCTTGTATTGTATTAATTATTTTTCTAATATCAGGGTAGTAGTTATTAACTACTATTGCTAAATCATTTGCCTTTACCTTAATATTTTCCCTATCAATAATATCTTTTAAATGTTTAACAATATTTAATTTACTAGGTGGTGTAATTTCAAAAGTTTGACATCTACTCTGTAGTGGTGAAATTATACGTTCAAGATAATTACAAGTAAATATAAAACGGGTTGTTTTACTACAGGATTCAATTGTATTACGTAATGTAGCTTGTGCTTGTGGGGTAAGATAATCTGCTTCATCTAATATAACAATTTTAACATCATTAAAACCCATAGTAGAAGCAAATGGTATGATTTTTTCTCTAATTGTGTCTATACCTCTTTCATCACTAGCATTTAAATATAATAAATCACAATTTAAATTTTTAGTAATTAATTTAGCTAAGGTTGTTTTACCTGTACCCGCAACTCCATGGAATAATAAGTTTTGTATTGATCCTTGTTTAAGGTAATCTGCTATCTTACTTTTAATAACTTCATTACCTATATAATTCTCTAATACTTGAGGTCTATATTTTTCTACCCATAACTCCATTATTTAAAATATTCTTTTAAATAAACATGAATAAACATAGCAGCGCCTAAGGGCCAAAATAATATAAGCATTATTCTGGCTCCCCAGCTCCACTCAGGCACATTTTGAAATGATGGGTGGTCTGTATATTTGTATGATATAAAATCTAATATAAATGAGAAGGCAAAACCTATAAATATGTAATTTAAAAATTTATCCATTACATTCCAGGCATCATTGACATTGGATCTATTTCTTTGTCATCCTTTGGATCATCAACTATTGTACATTCTGTAATTAACATTGTTCCTGCAACTGACACTGCATTTTCTAATGCTGTTCTAGTTACTTTTGTTGGATCTATAATACCTTCTTCTATCATATCCACATAACTTTCTGTTTTAATATTATAACCTTTAAAATCATGTTCTACTGCTGCTAATATAGCATGGTATTTGTCTATGCCTGCGTTTTTAAGAATTTGGATAAATGGTTTTTCAATTGCATTTAATAATATTTCAGCTCCAATTGTTTCATCACCTTCACAAACTAATTGATTTGCTGTTTTTAACTTGTGTCTAGCTTCTAATAAAGCAACTCCACCTCCAGCAACAATACCTTCATCTAAGGCAGCTCTGGTAGCATGTAATGCATCATCAACTCTATCTTTACGTTCTTTCATTTCAGTTTCAGTAAAACCACCTACATTAATTACAGCAACACCACCAGCCATTTTAGCTAATCTGTTTTGTAGTTGTTCAATAGCATAATTACTGTCTGCTCTTTCAATTTGATCTTTTACTTCTTCTAAACGAGCTGCTATTGCTTCTTCAGAACCATTACCATCTACAATTGTAGTTTTTTCTTTACCTACTGTCACGCCCCTACAAATACCTAATTGGTCAAATGTAGCTTTATCTAAACGCATACCTTTTTGTTTAGAAATAACAGTACCACCTGTTAATACAGCTATGTCTTCTAATATATGAGTTCTTCTTTCTCCAAAATCAGGTGCTTTAACAGCACAACACTTTAAAATACCTCTCATTTTATTTACAATCATAGCTGCTAACGCTTCACCATCAATGTCTTCTGCAATAATAAGCATTGATTTATTTTGTTGTGAAACACCTTCTAAAATAGGTAATAATTCTTTTACGGCACTAATTTTACCATCATATAATAAAACATATGGATCATCTAATTGTGCTTGCATTGTTGAATTATCAGTTACAAAGTAAGGTGACTTATAACCTCTATCAAATTCCATACCTTCAACTGTTTCTAATGTTGTTTCATATGATTTACTTTCTTCAACTGTAACAACACCATCTAAACCTACTTTATCAATTGCGGCTGCAATTAAATTACCTACTTCTTCATCATTATTAGCTGAAATAGTAGCTACTTGTTTAATTTGTTCTTCTGATGAAATATCAGTAGACATTTCTTTTAAGTATTTAACAATTTCTTTAGATGTTTTATCCATACCTCTTTTAATAGCAACTGCGTTGTGTTTTTGAGATAAGTTTGTGTGGTTCATACCTTCAGAAATTAATTCTTTAGCTAATAATGTAGCTGTAGTTGTACCATCACCAGCATTGTCTGCTGTTTTAATAGATGCTTGTTTAACCATTTGTGCACCTAAATTTTCAACTGGATCTTTTAATGTAACTGTTTTTGCAACTGTAACACCATCTTTAGTTGATTGTGGTAAATTACCACCTTGTTGTGCAATTACTACGTTACGTCCATTAGGTCCTAAAGTAGTAACAACTGCGTTTGCTAGTTGATTTACCCCACTTAATAATTTGGTTCTTGAATTAGAACCCGTTTCGATAATTTTACTCATTGTTTTCTTTTTGTTTAATAATTCCTAATACATCACTTTCTCCTGCCATAAGGTATGTTTCATTTTCTATTTCTACTTTTTGTGCACCAAATTTTGGTACCATAACTGTAACTCCTACTTTTAATTTATTTGGTATTAAAGTACCATCAGTACTAATTCTACCAGGACCTACAGCTAATACTGTTCCCATTTCTGGTTTTTCCCCACCAGCGTCAGGTACAATAATATTTCCATATTTTTGTTCCCCCTCTTCTATTGGGAGAATTACAATTTTATCACCTAAAGGTATAATTGGACATTCCATATTAAATATTTTTAAGATTTTCGGTTAATTTATTCTTTATATTATTAAAGCTTTCTATAAATCCAGCTAATGTATAATCGTCTTTTTGGTTAGCCAAACTCATTCTTGATACTTTTAAAATAGCAGAATCTAATCTACTAAAATATCCTACTGGTTTATCTTTTTCAGTGTCTACTAGGACATACTGATCTTCTTCTACATAAATTTCATAAGGTGCAATTACTGCGTCCTTAATTTTACTCATTCTTTTAGTTTGACCTTTTTGTCTTCCTCTCATAATTTAATTATTTATTATTTTTTTACTTAATATTAATGGTGAACTATCTTTATGTGTTAGTATATGAAAACAATTATTATATTCTCTAATAACTAATTCTTTATTTTTAAGTGATTTATAATTTATATAAACATACTCCGTGATTTGTTTTATTGTTTCTTCTTCCATTTTTAATTGTTATCTTGTTTTCTTACTAAATAATATCCCGTAAATAAACCTTCACCACAATGAAAATGTGCGTCTATTAAGCCTTTTTTATTAATACGGATTTCACCACTGTGGTAATTTTTGTTTGCTTTTAAAATTTCTTTAAAAAGATTAGAATCAAAAGGAATAGAATTAAATGATTCTTTTATGTCTGCTTCTACAGCAAATTCAATTGAATTTGTAATAGTAGTACCTATAGTAAATACTAATTCTTCACCTGTAAAACCTTCTCTTGTTTCAACTGTAAATATTTCTAAATCGTTTAATGCGTCTTTAGATTTAACAAACCTAGTTATAAATTCATCATTAACATTAAAAGAAACACTAAAATTGTCTTCGTCTTTTATTTCTGGGACTTTAGGAAGTACTTCTGGTTTAGATAAACCAAATTTAATTTCATAATTAGTGTCAGCTATGTTAAGTTTAGAATTACTAGCTTCCATTAATATATCACCGTCTAAAATGTTTAAACATTTAATAAGTTGGGATGTATTAAATATACCATAGTCTCCATTTTTAAGACCAATATCATTTCTATATTCAACATATCCTAGTAATACTTTAGAATCATTAATAAAATTAATAAGTAATTTTTTATCTTCAACTACCCATTTAACTTTTTCTATAATATTACCTAGTGAATATTTAGACACTATGTCTGATATAACCTTTTTACTTATCATATAACCTTTTTAAAACTTAAAAAATTGTTGAACATACGTATTAAGAGTCAAATTTCCCCATCCTAAATCTTGGTAAAACGATTCTAATTTGTTCTTAAGTATTGTATCAAAAGATTTTGGGATATCCACATATTTTTCAATAAATTTATGAATAGGTTGTGGTAAATCAAAATCTAAAAATCCAATAGTATCTATTTTATAGGGGTTATCTCTTAAGTAAACCCATTTAATTTTATCACCTTCTACTATTTGGGTATGTTTTTTAGATAAACCTTTAAATTTAAGTAAGTCATTATATCTTACAGCTGCCTTAACACCTACAGACGCACCTAATTTTTTACCTGATCTATTTTTAACTTCTTTAAATTCGGAAAATATTTCTCCTGCTTTAGCTGGTGGACCTTGGTGTTTATTTATTCCTTTTACCCCTGTAGGTTTAGATATTTCTGTAAAGTCTCTGTCTTTAAGTGATTCTTTAAATTCTAATATTTCCTTGTCAACTTCTTCTCTTGTTGCACCAAATAGTATTTTATTAAGTAATTCTTCAAAGAATGTTCTAAATAAAGGTGGAAAATTTGATTTTTTAAAGTCAAGACCTTTTACGTCAATTTCATCACAAGGTACACCTTCTTTCTTTGTGATATACTGCGCATATCTACGTTTACCTGAAAAGAACGCAGAACGTATTGTACATTCCGTTTTCATTTCTAATCTGTGTTTATCTACGGGGACATTGAATGCATCTAACGCAAGATCGTTATAATATTCGTTAATTTTCTTTTCATACTCTAACGACATTGCTTCAAGCTTATCTGCTTTAACTGTTTCATCTAAATCATCAAAATCTGGATTTAACTTACGTAATAATGGTTCAGCATTAACATAACATGAGTCAGTGTCTTCATAAACTACAACACCCATACAATCATCATATCGTTGTGTTGGGTTTGTTTTAATTTCATAAACTGGTTTGCCTGTTTGTAATGTTTCTTCAGCTATTTTATTTATAAATGTACCTGAATCTTGAATAATTCTTTGTCCTGTAAGTGTAATGCCTTCACTTAACAATACAGAACCATATCTAAATGTGGGTAATGCTGTAGCACCATATAATGAATTAAGTAAAATTTTCATTGTATATTGACGTAAGTGGTTTAAATCACCTCCTGCTTTATTACCTGACTTATATGCTTTTTTCATAGCATTTTTATACTTAACCCTTTCATCAAACCATTTAGATAATACTACTGATAACGTAGATGGTTTGTCTGTTCTAAACATTACACCATTTGCAGTGATTGCTAAATTATTTTTTTCTATTAAAGCTAATATTTCTTTAACAGTCATTATTTTAGTTTGACGTTTTAGATTTTCAATTACAAATTCTTTACTTTGATCCATTTTTTTAAGATCATTTAAAGCTAAACGATTATCTCTATCATCTGTAGTTACAAGTCGTCCTACTAGTGTTTCTCTCCCAATATTAAGAGACATAATAATTGAAGGATATAGTGATGTTAAATCTTCATCAAACATATAATTGTAAATACCCGTTTGTGGGCAAAATAAATAACCCCCTGCATATGATAATTTATTTCCTTCCTCATCTTCTTTTATAATTGGATTTGGATCTTTATTTGGTGGTATGATTTCTTCACCTAATAAGTAAGCTGATATAGCTCCATCTTGTGTTCTAGATGATTGATAAACTTCTTCATACACACATTTACCTTTATGTGATATATTTTTAGTTAAATCTAAATATTTAAATTTTTCATCTAATTTTTTAAGTATTAAAACATCTACAAAGTTATAATCTATAAACTTTTGTTTGTCTTCACGAAATAATCGATCTAATGATCCATCATATTCAATTTTCTTTTGGTTAACATATTTTTCACCTAAAGAATCTAATTTCATAGATGGTTCTTGTTGAAACGAATATTTTTTATGTAATCGCATGTAATCAAGTGATGTTACACCTGCAATTCTAATTGGTTGATCTGGATACCATCTTTTATCGCGTTCTTCAACGATTTTAATTGGTGATAAACGATTAGCATTACGTTCACCTAAACGATTTTTTATTCTGTAATAAAGATAAGGAATATCAAAATAATCACTATTATAACCAACTAAAATGTCAGGTTTAATAGCTTCCATTCTAGCTAAAAATATGTCAAGTAAATCTGTTTCTCGTTTTACAGGTATAATTTCTCTACCATCTTGAATACCAGCTTTAATTTCCCCTGTTTTGTCTAAAATTATAATAGCCCACTGGTCTTTTTGTTTATCCCACCAAGCAATTGAAGTAACAGGCATTGGTGCCTGTGCTATATATTCAGGGGTTAATGCACCTCCTATTTCAATTTCAATGTCAAAAAATACTTCTCTGTGAGTTGTAGATGGTTCATCATTAGTACCATACTTGTCAATTAGAAATTTTGTATGGATATTTCCTCTAGTATGATCTGCATAATGTAAACCTCTAGTTTCTCTATTCCAATTGTAAACTTTTTTTAATGGTTCATCTTTTAAGCCCCAATTAGTTGCATCATATTCATTACATTCTTGATAACCATAATTTTGGAATTCTTCTACAAAATAACCTTCATCTGTCCATAAATGGACATCATAGACGTTCCAAACGTCAGGTTTTTTGATTACATAACAGTTTTTATACATACGCCAATATACAAAGAATATTTTGCTTCTCCAAGTTTTTTACACAAGTTCTTCAACTATTCCTACTGCTTCTGATACTACAAGTAGGGTTACTGCAGCACCTAAATCAAATGGTATGAAAATATAACCTAATATTCTTATACCTGATTTAACAAAGCTTATTATTTGGTGGAGTTTAGGATCTGGTAGTTTGTCTAAGTTCTTCATCTGTAAAAAATTGTTTTAAGTTTGGTGCAAAGTAATTAATAGATTTCATTACTTTTCTATCGCTTGAACGATATACTACATAACGATCTCCTATTTGTTCCCAATGACATGGGTGACCTTTTTCTTCAGCTCTTAATATAACTGTTTGTTCAGCTATTTCTTGAGTTTCACATGATTTAGACATGTTAGAAGCTTGTACCTCTTGGTATGCTTCCCAAACTTTGCCTTTTAAACCATGTAATAAAGCTCCGTTACCTAAAGAAACATAAGTAATATCACATAATGCATCTAATATTCCTACTATATCTCCTTTTTCACAAGCTTCTTTATATTCGTCTAATTCTTCTTGTATAAAATCATAAACAAATTGCCATTCTTTTTTTTCTCCAATTGTTGGTTCATAATTGTTAGGTTTACCAAATGTATCATTAAATTCTTGTACTTCATCCACAAATGGTACTTTCCAATATTTAGGACTTAATCTTCCTTCATATTCAACACCATATGGTATTTTTAATTGTTTTCCCATTAGTCTAAGATTTTTAATATTTTAGTTTCTTTTACTTCTTTAACTTGATATTCTGTATTATCACCTTCAAAATCTTTTACAACTTTTGCTTCTGCTTCTGTAACTGATTCTGCTTCTACACAATATAGTTCTCTAATTTTTTGAATTCGACCTCTGTCGTTTTCCATTCTAACTTCTACTTTTGCTAAATAATATGCCATAATTTTTAAATTTGATGTCCTCCGTTATTAATTTTTAATGAGTTAAAAAACTCTTGTCTTGCGTCATTTCCATTGTGTCTAAACACACCTGAAGCTTTAGTTGTAACCATTGCAGCTCCTTTATGTTTAACACCTCTACAACTTACACAATTGTGTGTTGCTACTATTGTAATAATAACACCTAAGTTATCCTCACATATTTTATTTACTGCATTATGTATTGCAGACGTTAATTGTTCTTGTATAGCGCCTCTTCTACCAAAATGTTCTACAATTCTATTTAATTTACTTAAACCTACAACTGCTCCTTTTTCTGATGTAATATAACCAATATGAACCACCCCACCTATTGTTTGGTGGTGGTGTGAACACATTGAAGTTAGTGGAATATTTCTTTCGATTACAATTCCATCATAACCATCGGAAGGAAAGGAAGTAATAGGTGTCATTGCAGTGTATCTACCCGCCCATAAATCATGTACATAGGCTTTAGCTACACGTCTTGGAGTGTCGTTTGAATTAGGGTCGTTTCTCCAATCACACCCTAAAGCATCTAAAAACTTACCATAAGCTTTTTCTGCTTTATTAATCATTTTTTCTTTTTGTTTATCATTTAAAGGAAAACCTGGTGCAACACCATTAGCAAATCCTTCTTTTACTACTTCTATATCGTATTTCTTTTTATTTTCTGCCATATTATAATATATGTATTGTGTCTAAATTTCTACTATATCCTTTTGGATCATCCATACCATAACCTATGTACCAAGGATTTTCATTTTCCTTTTGTTTATATATAAAAAAGTGATCTGGGAAATCCACGTTTTCTTTATAAACTGCTGAAATTGTTTCAACTTGTTTAGCTCCTAAGTTTATGTAGTGGTTTTTTAACTCATTCATTGTGTTTCCACTGTCTAAAATGTCATCTACAAGAAATACTGTTTTGTCTTTTATTTTTGCTTCAATATCATAATGCATTTCTATAGATTTTTGTTCAAAACCATCATATGAACTACATTTAACAAAATCTACTTCAATCGGGTAATTTATTTTTTTAATTAAATCACTAAAAAACATAAATCCTCCTTTCATTACACATATAAACACAATTCCTCCACCTTCATGTTTACAATAGTTACTTATAACAATGCCTAAATCATCTATAGATGCTTGTAAATCTTTACTTGATATTATTTCTTTATTCATTTTTATGTTTTTCTAATATTTTTTTTAATTTATCTATTAATAAGAGTACTTCATCGGGTTCCATAGTTACAGCACAACATACCTCAACATTTTCTTCTATTTCTTTTAAAATTTTTAATGCTTCTTCCACTATACCATTCTTTGTTGATCAAAAGCAATAATATGATCTCTACCTGTCATATTATAACCATGTTCTGCACACATATTAAATACTATTGGGTACATTTTTATTAATTGTTCCCTATTATCTCCTGCAGGCATGATAAATGTTTTATTTTTAGGTATATTTAATTCAATTCTATAATCTTCAATTTCTTTTAAATTACCTTTTGTTCCATCCCACACAGGTTTATAATGATAATCAGAATGAAATTCTATCATTTGTTTAATTGCTTCTGTGTTTAATCTTTTTCTATTATGTATTTTTATAAATCTTTCATCAACAATCTTCCCAGCAGGCGTAACAGCTCCTTCAACAGGAACACTATTAGAAAACTTAGGACTAATAGAAAGAAGGTTAATAGGATAATCGGTTTCAACAAAAGCAGATCCTTCAGTTTCGATAGTAACAATAATATTTCTTTCATGTGCAAAATGTGTTATTTCGTTAATTAATGCAGAATGCATTGTAGGTGATCCTCCTGTTAGCATCATTTCTTTTACGTGTGGGTTTTCATCATAAATTTTTATAATATCATTAAACGTAAAAATACCCTTTTCTGGATGTATACTTGTATACCAACTATCACACCAACCTCCTTCTCCAAAGTAACATCTATGTGTACAACCAGTTGTTCTAACTGCAATTGTAGGTCTTCCAATTCTACTACCTTCTGATTGAACACAACGATATATCTCTAATATAGGTAGTGTTTTATCATAATCTTCTATTTTTTTTCTCATCGTACATTTTTTTAAGTGGTTTTACATTCACTATATATTAATAATTTGCTAATAATTCTTCTACATGGGATTTAGCAATATCCCAACCATCAATATATTCTACTGGGTCTTTTCTTCCTAATTTAATAAATGCTTCAATACGTTCTACTGATGATGCTGATTTATAATCTGATCTTCCTTCTGCGTCTGGTTTATATGAGGTGTTTGTTCTTAAATAAACATTATCAAAATCAAGTCCTAATTTTTCACAACATCTTTCACCATCTTTTAAAATATCAAATTTATCCCCATCTAAATAAGGTGTATAATATGTTACTTTATCTGCATCC
>Ga0209535_1000696_pt1 | contig 23520 bp, 31 predicted proteins | sample LinPmetageLP28_FD_184041 | JGI IMG/M metagenome (GOLD analysis project Ga0209535, IMG submission 184041) | Marine viral communities from the Pacific Ocean - LP-28 (SPAdes) (version 2) | ecosystem: Environmental > Aquatic > Marine > Oceanic | place: Pacific Ocean | collected 2009-08-22
TTATTTTGGTATATGTATATATAAATTAATATAGAATAAAAATTAATATTATGGCAAAAGATGAAAAAACACTAACAAGTGTAAAAGTTAAAAGTGATCTATTTGAAAATTTCAAAATAGAATGTGTAAAAAGAAAATTTTCTTTCCAAAAACTTGCTGATCGGTCAATTTATTTGTACCTTACAGATGAAGATTTTAGAAAACAAGTATCTAACCACACAGATTTAGAATTATAAGAAAAAAACAAATTAAATGAAACAAAAAGAAGGTTATATTAAACAAGAAGATAGAAAGAAAATTCTACTTCTAACGGATGATATTAGAGTTCATTCAGGAGTTGCTCAAATTGGTCGGGAAATGGTTGTAAATACCTCTCATAGATATAATTGGGTTCAATTAGCAGGTGCGGTTCAACACCCAGAAAAAGGTAAACGATTCGATATATCAGGAGAAACTAACACTCAAGCTGGGATTAATGATTCATCAGTAATTTTATACCCAACAGATGGTTATGGTAATCCTGATTTATTACGTCAGGCTATCAGTGTTGAAAAACCTGATGCAATTTTCCTTATCACAGATCCAAGATATTTTACATGGGTTTTTCAAATGGAAAATGAAATTAGAAAAAATATTCCAATAGCTTATTTAAATATTTGGGATTCATTTCCGGCTCCAATGTATAATAAAGAATTTTATGAATCATGTGATGCTTTATTTGGCATCTCTAAACAAACAGTTAACATCAATAAAATTGTTTTAGGAGATAAAGCTAAAGATAAAGTTATCAAATATGTTCCTCATGGTTTAAATAATAAGAATTTTAGATTATTAGAAGAGGAAACAGATGAATTAAAAGAATTTAAAAAATATATTACTAGAGATAAAAAATATGACTTTACTTTACTATTTAATTCTAGAAATATTAGACGTAAATCAATTCCTGATACAATTTTAGCATGGAAACTATTTATTGATGGTTTAAGCAAAGAAGAAGCAGATAAGTGTTTACTTGTAATGCATACAGAACCTGTAAGTGATCATGGTACAGATTTACCAGCTGTAATTGAATATTTCTTTCCTGAAGGAAATAAAAATATTGTAATTTCAAATGAAAAATTATCAACTGAAAAAATGAATCTGTTATATAATTGTGTAGATGGAGTTGTATTAGCATCATCAGCTGAAGGTTGGGGATTATCACTTACTGAAGCTTTATTAACTGGTACTCCCATTATAGCTAACACTACAGGTGGAATGCAAGATCAAATGAGATTTGAAGATGAAAATGGAGAATGGTATACACCATCACCTGAAGTTCCTTCAAATCATAGAAAAACTTACACAAAACATGGAAAATGGGCTTTACCAGTTTATCCTACTAATCTATCAATTGTAGGTTCTCCTCAAACACCTTACATATATGATGATAGATGTTCATTCGAAGATGTAGCTAATAGAATATCTGAACTTTATTCTATGTCTAAAGAAGAAAGACAAGAAAGAGGAAAAGCAGGATTAGAATGGGCATTATCAGATGAAGCTGGTTTCACATCAGAAAAAATGTCTAATCGTATAGTTGAGGGAATGGATGAATTGTTTAAGGTTTGGAAACCAAGACCTAATTATTATATTCATAGGGATACAGATCATGAACCTCGTAAACTAGAGCATTCATTAATTTATTAAAAAGTTATAAAAAAGAAAAAATGAGTAAAAATACATTTTACGTAAGTTGCCCAATAGACACATATTCAGGTTACGGAAGTCGAAGTAGAGATTATGTAAAGGCACTTATCGAATTAGATAAATATGATGTAAAGATTTTTCCACAAAGGTGGGGTTCAACCCCATTTGGTTTTATTGATGATCACATTAAAGAATGGGGGTTTTTAAAAGACCATTTTTATACACAACCTAAACTAACAGAACAACCTGATATTTGGTGTCAAATTACAGTTCCAAATGAATTCCAACCAGTTGGAAAGTATAATATTGGTTTAACAGCTGGGATAGAATCTACAGTTTCCCCTCATGCTTTTATTGAGGGTTGTAATAGAATGAATTTAATTTTAACATCATCAAATCACTCAAAGAAAATATTTGAAGATACTAGTTTTACAGTAGAAAAAGATGGACAAAAAAAGAATTTACGTTTAACCACCCCAGTTGAAGTATTAATTGAAGGTGCTAATTTAGATATGTATTGTCCTAAAAAGTCTACATTTAATCTAGATGAAATCAAAGATCAATGGTGTTACCTATTTGTAGGACATTGGATGAAAGGTTCATTAGGTGAAGATAGAAAAAATGTTGGATTATTAATTAAAGCATTTTACGAAATATTTAAAGATAAAAGTAAACGTCCTGCACTTATCCTAAAAACTAGTTGCGCCGCAGCTTCATATATGGATAGAAGAGAAATATTACAAAGAATAGATATTATCAAAAAATCTATTCCAAGTGATAATTTACCAAACATCTATGTAATACACGGAGAATTAAGTGATAGTGAAATGAGTTCACTTTATAACCATGATAAAGTAAAAGCTATGGTTAGTTTAACTAAAGGTGAAGGATTTGGAAGGCCATTACTTGAATTTAGCTTAACTGATAAACCAGTTATCGCAACTGGGTGGTCAGGTCATATAGATTTTTTAAAACGTGAATTTAGCGCATTAATGAGCGGAGAATTAACACCTATACACGCATCAGCTGCTGATGATTTTTTGATTAAAGAAGCAAAATGGTTTAGTGTTGATCATGGTAATGTTAATCATTTTTTAACTGATGTTAGTAAAAATTATAAAGATTGGAAAGTAAAAGCTAAAAAGCAAGGAAAATATAGTAGAGCTAATTTTAGTTTTGATGTTATGAAAAAACAATTAGCTGATACTTTAGAAAGAAATGTTCCTGGAATAGCTAAAACTGTAGCTTTAAAATTACCTAAACTTAAAAAGGTAAATACACCAAAAACAGAATTACCGAAATTAAAATTACCTAAACTTAAAAAGGTAAATACACCAAAAACAGAATTACCGAAATTAAAATTACCAAAATTAAAAAAGATATAAATGGACAATTTAGTTATTTGTGAGAGATGCGGTTCAGACGCATGTTATGTTCAAGAAGTAAACCAAGATATCAAAAACTACCAATGTTATGGTTGTGGGTTTATCACTAATTCTGTAATGAAAAAAGATTCACAATTCCTTGAAGAGCAAATGGAATTATTACCAAATCTTTATAAAGAATTAATGGGTGAAGATGAAAGTGGTAAAGTTTGGATGCCTTCTACTGTTAATTTACCTGAAAAAGGAATGATATTTGCTAATGGTTCTAATGCTGAAAATTGGAAATGGGGTGCTGTAAGATCTGTTTTAGTAAATGAGGATGAAAAAGAAAAATATCCAATACCTGGAAAAGATGGTGAATTTTACGAACATAGAATGGATATGGATACTCTTAAAGAATTTGAAGAAGGTGATTATATGGAAGCTTTAGATTACATAGGAGTTTTTACTAAAGATTTGGATAACAAAAAATAAATTATTATCTTTACGTTATGAAAATTAGTTACGCAATAACAGTATGTAATGAACATAAAGAGTTAGATAGATTATTATCCTTTTTAATTAAAAATGTTAGAGAAAGGGATGAAATAGTAGTTCAATGTGATGAAAATAATACTACTCCTGAGGTTTTAAAAGTATTAAATAAATGTGCGGATCGTGTTAAAGTAATAGAATTTCCCTTAAATAATCACTTTGCAAATTTTAAGAATAATCTAACAGATAACTGCATGGGAGATTATATCTATCAATTAGACGCAGATGAAATGATTTCCGAATATGCTATAGATAATTTACCTATGGTTCTTCAATATAATTCTGTAGATGTAGTGCAAGTCCCTAGAGTTAATACAGTTCAGGGTTTGACTCAACAACATATTGATAAATGGGGATGGAGAGTTAATGATAAAGGTTGGGTTAATTTCCCAGATTATCAGTGGAGAATCTATAAAAATAATGGTGATATTAAATGGAAAAATAAAGTCCATGAAGTACTTGAAGGGTATAGATCATTATCATACTTACCAGCAGAAAAACCATGGAGTTTGGAACATCCCAAAACAATAGAAAGACAAGAAAAACAAAACGAATACTACGAGAAATTATGAAAAATGTAGTTATATTTCAAGATTTTGTAAATGGTGTAACTTATGGACATCAATGGCAGCAAGAAGAGTTATTTAGGTATTTTAGGGCCCAAATAGATAATAACCTTAGTATAGGTTGGAAATCCGAAGATATTATTATATGTACCAATCTAGATTTTAAATATAAAGATATAACAATTATTAGACTAGAACACGAGTGTAAGTTTAATAAATATTTTAATAAACAATATGGTATATGGGAATTATTAAGTAAAGAATTAATAACTGAACCATTTTGGTTCCATGATTTTGATGATTGGGCATTACAATGTTTTAATTTTCCTGAATTTAAAGGAGATATAGGAATGTGTAAATATATTAATGGGGAACAATGGAATACTGGTTCTATATTTGTAAAACCTTCAAGTGTAGATGTGTGGGAATTAATTATAGAATTTATGAAAGAAAATAGAAACCACATTGCTGTAAATAATAAAGGAGATGAAAATATAGTAAATTTAGTTTATAATCTATATCCAAACATCCAATCTAGATTTTCATTACTAAATAACCAATATAATGTAGGTTGTACCCAATTTGATATGAGATACAATTCAGCTAATAAACCCTTATATGTGGGTGCATTTAAACCTGATGAACTAACTAATATTAATAAATTTACTAATAAAAATTTGATTTCCTTAGAGTTATTAAATATATTTAAACAACATAAAATATCATGTTAGAAGGAATACCAGATAAAAGACAAGATAAAAACACCACTTCTTTAAAATTTAAACAAGATTTAATTAATTATTTTAAACCCTTAAAATTACAATCCTGCATAGAATTAGGAACTAATGAAGGGTGGACTACAAGAATATTAAGTATGATATTTAATAGTGTGATTACAATAGAAAATAATCATTCTTTAGTATTAAAAGCACAAAAAAATAATAAAGATCGTAATAATATTGAATATTTACATGGAGATGTATATAATACGAATTGGGGGGTAGAAAAAGAAATTGAAGTTGCGATGATTGATTGTATCCATTCATATTCATTTGTTAAACAAGATATAGAAAATTGCTTAAAACAAGGAGTTAAATATTTAATATTTGATGATTATGGATTACCAGAATCATCACCCTCAGTAAAAGTAGCCGTTGATGAATTCATTAAAAATAATTCTATATTAGATATTATTTATATAGGAGAGCCTAAGGGAAGTGAACCAAGAGTTGGTCGTCCACTAGTAGATTGGGAAGGAGTAATAATTAAAATATGATAGTAGTTACAGGAGGAGCTGGATTTATTGGGACTAATTTGTGTAAAAAATTAGTTGAATTGGGTGAAAATGTAATCTCTATAGATGATTATTCATCAGGTAATTCTAATAATCATATTAAAGGGGTAGAATACATTTCTTTAGATTGTAAATACATTGACCGTTTGCCTAAAGTTCCTAAAATAGTATATCATTTAGGGGAATATTCAAAAGTAACCCCAAGTTTTAATGATATAGATAAAGTAATTGAAACTAATATGCATTCAACTGCTAGGGTTATTGAATATTGTAAAAAACATAATATTAAAATAGTATATGCTGGATCAAGTACTAAGTTTGCGGATAATGGAATTAATGAATCTCCATACGCATTTTCTAAAGCAAAAAATACAGAATTGATTAAAAATTATGGTGATTGGTTTGGATTAAAATATTCTATTTGTTATTTTTATAATAATTATGGGCCTTACCAAGATACATGCGATAATGGATGGGAAACTGTAATTAGTATTTTTGAAAAACAAAAAAATTCTGGAAATCCTTTAACTATTGTTAAACCTGGTGATCAACGGAGAAATTTTACATATGTAGGTGATACTATTAAAGGTTTAATATTAGCTGCAGAAAGAGAAGAAAATGATGAATATCAACTAAGCAGTACTGAAAGTTTTAATATGTTTGAATTAGCTGAATTATTTAACCACGAATATAAATTAATACAAAAAAGACCTGGGGATAGACATTCTAGTTTAGTTGATTGTAAAGATACATATCAAAAATTAAATTGGATTCCTAATTATAAATTAAAAAATTGGATAACAAGACATGAAAATTAGTTTACTTTGCCCAACCCGAAAAAGACCTAAGTTCATGAAAGAACTGTGGGAATCAGCTTATAATAACGCTTTTTATAAGGAAGAAATAGAACTAATATTTTACATAGACTCAGATGATGAAGAATCTATAAAAATGTCTAAATTATTAGGATCTAATGTACGTACTGTTATAGATGAAAGGGGAGATGGAAATTTAAGTATGATGTGGAATAGATGTTATGAAAAATCTTCTTCAGATATAGTTATGCATTGTGGGGATGATATTAGGTTTAGAACTCTAAATTGGGATCAAATAGTACTTAATGAATTTAATAAATATAAGGATAAAATAGTACTAATTTATGGGGATGATGGGATTCGTAAAGATGATTTAGCAACACATGGGTTTTTACATAAAAATTGGATTAAAACTGTTGGGTATTTCCTACCACCATACTTTTCATCAGACATGAATGATTATTGGTTAACAACAGTTGCAAGAAATATAGGTAGGCTAGTAAAAATTGACATTTATACAGAACATTTACACCCAGCAGTAGGAAAACATGAATTGGATATAACACATCAAGAACGTATAGAAAGAGGTAAACGAGATGATGTTAGAATATTATACGAAAGTAAACAAGATGAACGTGATGAAGATTGTAAAAAATTAAACAAATTTATTAAAGACAATAACAATGAGTAAAAAAATATGGCATAGTAAAGGTAATCCATGGGGATTATTTTCACTCTATTTAGAAATATTAGATGGATTAAGATGGTGCGAACAAAATAATTATACACCTCATATAGAAAATATTGAAAATAAACATTATTATTCTCCAGAAGGTTATAATGGGAAAATGGATATTTGGGAATATTATTTTGACCCAATAAAAGCAATTATAGAAAAAGATGATGAGGTTATGACAGTTCATGACAAGTTCATGTTAAAAGAGATACCACAAAATTTTGGATTTAGATCACCAGATGGTTATGGGAAAAGATGGATGAAGGATAGAGTAGATACCTGGCCGTTAGTAATGGATAAAGATGGTTGGTGGAGACATGAAGCGAATAGGATAATAAAAAAATTTAATATAAAACCTAATTCAATTGTACAAAAGAAACTAGATTCATTTACAGAAACAAAAATGAATGCAAAGGTTAAAATTGGGATACATATCAGGGCAGGACGTGGTATGAAAGGAACATATCATAATGATAATATAAAATTAGAAGCTTACTCAAATTTAGTTTTACAAAAAATTAAACAATTAGGGCATGATGATTATGTTGTATTTGTTGCATCTGATTCAAATGTGGCAATACAATTTATGGAGGAAAATGTTCCTAATGTAGTAAATTATTCATGCCATAGAACAGATGATTATTATCAAAATGGGAAGGCATTTGATAAACAAATTGAAGTAGGATGGAATGAAAATTTAGATTTTATGAAAAATAATAGAGCTCAAATAGGTGAAGAGGCTGTAATAGAATGTTATTTATTATCATCATGTGATATGATGATTCATTGGGAATCTGCAGTAGCATTTGCAGCATCTTACATCAACCCAGATCTAAAATTATTACCAATTGATATATATCTAGGAACAACTACATATTACCAACCTAGGATTTCTGGTAAATATGATAATAACTTTAAAGGAATAAAAAAAGGAATACTATAATGGGAGCACAGGCATTTAAAATAATAGAACAGTTATCTAAACATATCACAGATGACATAGTAGAAGTAGGATCAGATAGAGGAGAGGGTTCAACTCAATTTCTAAAATCATTTTCAGATCAAAATAAGAATAACTTTTATTCTATAGATTTTGATAAAGACGTTTATAATAATGCAACAACAATTATAAATGATAATGCATACCACATGACCGGGGAGGATTTCTTAGAGAATGAATATGTAAAATTTAATAGTAAAATATCATTTGCGTATTTAGACAATTTTGATTACATATTTCCGGAGATAGAAGGAAGAGATTTTGTGCATGATCAAGTATCATCATATAAAACTAAAGGGTATGAAATGAATAATGATAATTCAAAATTAGCTCATTTACAGCAATCACAGTTAATACATAAATATTCAGCTAAGGAATGTTTTATTCTATTTGATGATACATATATAGAACATACAGGTGAATATTCAGGTAAAGGTGGTACTGCAATACCATGGTTATTAAAAAATGGTTGGTATATAATGAATGAAGATAAAGGAGCACATAAAAGAAAATATGAACGTTATCATAATTATGGGGAATGGAAAGATTCATTAAAAGATTATTGGTTCATATTAAGAAAAATGCCAAATGAATAAACAAACTCAAATTATTAACTGGTTAAATGATTATTCAACAAAGAATAAACTAGATACATTTGTAGTAGGAATCTCAGGTGGTATAGATTCAGCTTTAACATCTACACTATGTGCAGAGACTGGGGTAAATACAATTCTAGTATCAATGCCAATACACCAACATAGATCTGAATTAGATAGAGCTCATAAACATATGAATCTATTAGCTAATAAATATACAAATGTATCTACTATAGAAATAAATTTATCTCATGTATTTGATTCATTTAAAATGTTATTTGTAGATAATGAACATAAACTTGCATTAGCAAATTCAAGAGCTAGATTAAGAATGACCACATTATACCAAATTGCCCAAACTAATGAAGGATTAGTAGTAGGTACTGGCAACAAGGTAGAAGATTTTGGGGTAGGATTCTTTACTAAATATGGAGATGGGGGGGTTGATATATCACCTATAGCAGATTTAATGAAATCAGAAGTTAGACAGTTATCATCAGAACTTGGTGTTTGTAATGAAATTCTTCAAGCCGCTCCAACAGATGGATTATGGGGGGATGATAGAACAGATGAAGATCAGTTAGGTGCTACATATGATGAATTAGAATGGGTTATGAATTATGTAGGAAAAGTTGAAGATTTATTTGGTAGACAAAAAGAAATTTATTATATTTACAATAAGTTGCATAAAATTAATACACATAAAATGAAACCGATACCGGTTTGTAAAATAAAAGATACTAATGGCTAAAATATATCACATATCTTCATGTAAAGAACTTGATGAATATCTAAATACTCAAGACACTAAAAGTTGTAATTTTGTAGGCTATATGTGGCATGAATATGGATTCTTCCCAATATTCATTAATGATATCTTTAAAGAATTCTTTGATGATGCTGAAGGAAAAACAATAGGAACATGCTTTCCGGGGCATGAAATATTTTATGAAGATAAAGTAGACGAATTAATAGTACTTGATGGATTCATAGATACACGTAAGACTTACACAAATAATACAGAATCTGAATTATTAAAACAAAATTTTCGTAATATAAAAGATAAGGGAATTGCATTTTGGTATACGTTACGTAATTTTAATGAGGATGAATATGATGCTGTACTTAATAAATATGAATTCAAAAGTATATTATATCCTATAGGAAGAACAGTTACATGGGACAAAGGATTATACCTGATGAATAGTAATTTTAATGGATATCAGTATGCATCTGGAAAAAAAGATTATTGGTTTGATCCATCACTAGGTTATATGAATGTACATAGACATACAGGATGGAACTTAAATAATTGGCAAAAAGATAGAGAATTTGATCGTATAGAAGAAGGAGATTATTCGGTAATTTTTGTTAAAAATACATGGAAGACAAGAAAAGGAAATGGTGAGGTAGGTGATGGTACTCAAGGTGAAGCTGGTTATGGATTTTTAGATTTTAATCTTTTTGATAAAATAGTACAACACCATATTGACAATAAGCGAAAATTAGTTATCGTTAATGACTTAGTTAAGTTTCCTATAACAAAAAGCCCTTATATAGTAGAGTTTAATATGATAGGACATTTTGATGTCAGACGATATTTAAGTTTAGTACATCATAGTAAAGTATTCTTAAGCTCGTCAACAGCTCCTATGGATTTAGCTACATATTATTGTGATACTAATTATGTAGTATTTGATGATAGTTTAAATAGAAATATTAGATTCTTTAGTAAGATTGCAGAACTACGTAATAAAAAATCTATTTCAATTGAATCTCATGATAGTAATGACTGGCCTATATTAGCAGAATTTATAAATGGAATCTATGAATAAAGTAGTATTTTTAGGTATAGATTTAGATCCTTCAATTCAAGCAAGTCATATTATGAATAATATGAATTGTGAATTATTAGTGTCACACACATCAAGAAATCCGTTTATAGAATATCCTGATGAATATGATATTGGTATAGCATTTATGTATCGAAATCTTGTACCAAAAAAAGAATTAAAAAAAGCCATATGGATAAACATACACCCCGCACCATTACCATTATATGGAGGTCGTAATGTAGCGTATCATGCTATACTAAATCAAGAAAAACGATTTGGTGCATCAATACATTATATGAGTGAGTCTTTCGATAAAGGTGATATTATATCAACATCATGGTTTGACATACCAGAAGATATAACAGCTAATGAATTATATAAATTATCATGTAATGAATCATTAAAATTACTAAAAGAATTCATACCAAAAATTTTAACAGGCACAAGTTTTAAAGCTGAGGGACAAAAAGGTCATAAATATTATGAACAATGTATTATTAATGATTTTATAGAATTAGATCATCATTCCAAAACAAAAATACGTGCATTATATGCACCACCATATTACCCAAAAATAAAAATTGGAAATAGAGTTTTTAAAATAAAATTATTAGAAGAATAAATATGAGTTACGATATACAATATTATAAATACGATACAAATCAATTTAAGTTTGAATCATTAGTAACTGATTTATTTCTTAATTCCGATAAATTACATAATATACATGAATTGCTAGATAAAGTAAATGATAAATTATTTTCAAATGCCGATGATGACTCAACTAAACTACATTCAATATTCTACACTAAGTTGAATACAGGTTGGCCAGAGTTTATGGACACATATAAATCTTTTATAAAAAATGTTATTATGGACATATATGATACAGATGTATTAATATACCAATCAAAACCAACCTTTAGGATACAGTTACCTAATAATATAGCAGTTGGTGGTAATACTAATGATTCAAAAGAAAAGTATGGATGGCACAAAGACTCAGATCCAGAGTATAATCACCCATTAACAGAAAAGAATTTTATAGTACCATTAACAACATCACGTGAAACTGCATCAGTATATATAGAAACATTTCCTGGTAGTAATAAATTTAACCCTGCAGTAATGAATGTAGGAGAAGTATTTAATTTTTCAGGTGCAGAATGTATACATGGTAATAAGCCAAATCGTACTGGGAAAAGTAGAGTGAGTTTTGATTTTAGAGTCATGTTAAAAAGTGATTATGATGATAACTATTCAAAAGGATCTAAACTATCAAATAAAAAATTCGTAATTGGGGAATATTACGAAGTAATGAAGAGATAATGAAAAATATATATTCAAAAATAGATGGTAGGTTATTACATATAATAAATAGGCTATCAGATATAGATGGTAGGACAGAAATAGTACCAGAGGACAATTTTATTCAATGCGCAACTTTAAAAATGCCAAAAGATAAAACATTTCAGGCACATAAGCATATAATAAAAGATAGACATTACCCCGAACAGATAGCTCAAGAGTCTTGGGTTATTATCAAAGGATCAGTTCGATGTAAATTCTATGACCTAGATGATACATTAATTGCAGAGCCTATACTGGAATTAGGAGATGCAAGTTTTACATTATATGGTGGTCACACATATGAGATATTAGAAGAAGATACAATTGTATATGAATATAAGACAGGTCCATATGAAGGACAACAACTAGACAAAGAATTTATATAATGAGTTTCGAGATAGTAAAATTATTTGAAGATAAAGTAGCAGAATTCTTTGGTGCACCTTATGCAGTTGCGGTTGATTGTTGTACACATGGTATTGAATTATGTTTAAGACATCAAGATATAAACATAATTACAGTTCCTAAAAGAACTTATATATCTATACCATTTCTATCAGCAAAATTAAATATATTTTTACAATGGAAAGATGAGGAATGGGAAGATTATTATTATTTGACCAATAATATTATTGATGCCGCTGTACTATGGAAAAAGGATAGTTATATTGCTGGATCTTTTATGTGTTTAAGTTTTCAATTTCAAAAACATTTGAGTTTAGGAAGAGGTGGGATGATATTATGTGACAGTAAAGAAGATAGGGAAAGGTTAAAAAAAATGACCTATGATGGTAGGCTACCTAATATACCATGGAGAGACCAAGATATTGATACTATAGGATATCATTATTATATGACTCCGGAAATAGCTCAGTTAGGACTAGATAAATTAGATGAAGCAATAAAAACACCCCCAAAACAATGGATAGTAACAGATTGGCCAGATGTTTCAAAAATGAAAATATTTAATAAAAAAGAAAGAAAATGAAAAAAGCATTTATTACAGGAGTAGGAGGTCAAGATGGAAGTTATTTAGCAGAATACTTATTGGAACTAGGATATGAAGTACATGGGATAACTAGAAGGAATTCAACTCCTGAAAATCAAAGTATTCGGTTAGAGGGATTCCATGATAAAATCCATACATATTATGGAGACTTATTAGACCAAGGAAGTATTGAAAGATTACTAGATGATATTCAACCTGATGAGATATATAACTTAGGTGCACAATCTCATGTAAGAATTAGTTTTGATATACCACAATTTACAGTACAAACAAATGCATTAGGTGTGTTAAATATATTAGAAGCCTATAGGAGAGCATGTCCAACTGCAAAGTTTTATCAAGCTTCTTCATCCGAAATGTTTGGTTTATCAATCGAAAAAGATAACTACCAAAGGGAAACAACAATAATGAATCCAGTATCCCCCTATGGTTGTTCTAAAGTATTTGGGTATAATATAACAAGAAATTATAGAAGAGCTTACAATTTACATATCTGTAATGGTATACTATTTAATCATGAATCTCCAAGAAGGGGAAGTAATTTTGTTACAAATAAGGTTGCAAAAGCAGCAGCTAAAATAAAACTAGGGTTGCAAGATAAATTAGAATTGGGTAATATGGACTCATTTAGGGATTGGGGTCACTCTAAAGATTACGTTAGAGCAATGCATGCTATTTTAAATCATAACATTCCTGATGATTTTATAGTGTCTACCATGGAAACTCATTCTGTTAGAGAAATGTGTAATATTGTTTTTACTCATTTAGGTTTAGATTATAAAGATTATGTAACACAAAACCCAAAATTTCTAAGACCCGAAGAATTACCTTACCTTAAAGGTGACTCCACAAAAATTAGAAAAACTTTAGGGTGGGAGCCAAAACACACATTTGAAGAAATGATGAAAGAAATGGTGGATTATTGGTTAGATTTCTTTAGTAAAAATTAAAAATAAATTTGGATAACTAAAATAAAAATTGTATATTGGTATAATAATAATTAATAATAAAAAAATGAAAAAAATGAAAATAGGATTTGTAGGTTTAGGTAAGTTAGGTTTACCTTGTGCTTTAGTAGCTAATAGTAAAGGTCATGAAGTTTTTGGATATGACATAAATCCATCTGTAAAAGAAATTTTAGATACTAAACATATGCCTTATAGAGAAGAAGGTTCACCAGAACTATTACAGAATCATAGTATTAATTGGTCTAGTATAGAAGAAATAGTATCTAATTCAGATATTATTTTTATACCTATCCAAACCCCCCATGATGAAAGATTTGAAGGTACTACAAGAATTCCTGATGAAAGGGTTGATTTTGATTATTCTTATCTTAAAAAAGGTATGAGTACTTTATCGAAAGAAATTAAAAAACAGGGGCAGGATAAAATAGTTGTAATTATTTCAACAGTATTACCTGGAACTATTCGTAATGAAATTAAGCCATTACTTAATGACCATGTTAAATTATGTTATAATCCATTTTTTATAGCAATGGGTACTACTAGAAATGATTTTGAAAATCCTGAATTTGTTTTATTTGGGATGGATGATGAAGAAGCTTATAATAAAGCAAAAGATTTTTATGCTACTATTCACAATAAACCAATTTATAAATGTTCTATAGAAGAAGCAGAAATGATTAAAGTAACATATAATACCTATATTACAATGAAAATATGTTTAGCAAATGTTGTTATGGAAGCTGCTCATAAATTAGATAATGTAAATTGTGATAATGTTATGAAAGGATTATTTTTAGCTAATGAAAGGTTAATGAGTTCAAAATATCTATTAGGTGGAATGGGAGATGGAGGTGGATGTCACCCTAGAGATAATATTGCTTTGTCATGGTTAGCACAAAAATTAGACATGAGTTATGATTGGTATGAAAATTTAATGATGTGTAGAGAAAATCAAACCGATTGGTTAGCTGATTTGATTCAAGAACATAGAGGAGATTTACAATTAACCATATTAGGGAAATGTTTTAAAAAAGAAACAAACCTTACAGTAGGAAGTCCGTCTATTTTATTAAAGAATTTATTGGAAGAAAGATCAGAACAAGTAACAATGTATGATCCATGGGTAGATGATTATGAAATTAAATTAACTAAACAATGTTATTTTATTGGTACTAACCATGATAAATTTTTAAGTTATAAATTCCCACAGGGTTCTATAGTATTAGATCCGTGGGGGATGATTCAAGATCAAGATAATGTAAAAATAATTAGAATTGGAAGATAATAAATATGATTTTGTAATATTAACTACTGCTTGTTCAAGGTCAGAATTACATAGTAAAGTACTATCAGATATCCCAAAATTTTTATTTGGTTATAAATGTAAATGGATAATAAGAGTTGATGAATTAATAGAATCTATAGATGTTACTATTAAAAATTTACAACAAATTCTTCAGGATGACCATATTGACTTAGAAATTAAATCATCTAATAGAAAAGCTGGAAGAATTTCATGGTTTAAATCAGTTCAATGGTGTATTAATGAAGGAATTAAGTATACCCCAAAATATGGGTATTTTTGGTTAGAAGATGATTGGAAACTTGATAGTCAATTATCACTTAAAGAAATGTTTTCCCCTCCAGAAAATAATTATAATTATTATATAAGCCTAGCTAATAGAAATGATTTAAATTTTAACCCTTGTATTTGGTCTATAGATTTATATAAAGTGTATATGCATAATAAAATTAACACTTCCACAATGCCTGAAGATGGGGGGAATGCCGAGAGAACATGCGTTTTTATAGGGGATGAAATGGGTAAGAATTTATCTCCTGAACCAACCACTAATATACAAATGAAAAAAATGAATTTATTTTATGATGTGGGGAGAGATTGGGCCAATAATAACATTAATGGGAAACGTACATTTAATTAAAAAAAAATAGATGAGTAATAATATAATATTTATGACTTGCTTTGAAAAAGCACCTGATGTGTTAGATTATAAAGAATGGTGTGTTAAATCTTGGAAAGTATGGTGTAAAAAACATAATGTAGAATTGTTTATTTTATCTGAGGAGTTGAGAGATAAAACGATTATGAAACCAACTTGGCAGAGGTGGCATGTATTTGAAATATTAGAAGCAAATGGTATTAATTATGATCAAGTAGCATTAGTAGATGTAGACACAATGATTCACCCAAATGCTCCTAATTTTTTTGATGAAACTAATGGAGAATATTCAGGAGTTAATGATGATTTAATGGTAGAATGGGTTCATAATAGTATTACGGGATATCAGGATATGTTCCCAAATACTAAATTTGATTGGACATCATACATGAATAACGGATTTATAGTTATGTCACCTAAACATAAAAAATTATGTAAAACAATTACAGATTTTTATTATGAAAATGAAGATGAATTACGTAATAGACAACATATAACATTAAAAAAAGGTTCAGATCAAACCCCAGTAAATTATTTAGTACGTAGAGAAGGATATCCTATTACACATCTTAGTAAAAAATGGAATTTTACCCAACTTCATCAAAGAGGTGTTTTACAGAATGCATTGTTTATAGATTGTGCATGGATGTGGCATTTTAATGGGTTTGAAAAAACATTAAGGAATAATTTAATGAGTGAGACATGGGATATATTAAAAAAGAGATTTGCACTTGAAGACTAAATTTGCAATAGGGTGTTTGGTGCAGTGGTATGAATGTGATATTATTGGAGAATATGTAGATTCAATAAAAGATTCAATAAAATCATATGATGGGGAAGTTATAGTTGATTTTACTATCATAACGAACGAAGAATTAGAAAAATGTATTAGTTCTGAACAAAAAGATAAGTGCATTAAAAAGATAGAGAGTTGTCTTTTAGATTTTAAACATGTAAGATTTATTAATGAATTACACACAATTGCAGACTATAGAAGATTATTTAACACTAACTATTGTGAGGATGTTGATGTTATTATTTGGGGGGAGAGTGATGCTCTAATACCAAAAGATACATTTGTAATATTAAATAACTTACATCAAATGTCATTACAAAATAATAATCCAAAGTATTTAGCTTTTTTTGGAACATGTAAAATGTGGGATGATAGTTGGCTACCCTTAGAACATCCGGATTTTACAAATAAACCATTTTTCGATAAACCTGAACAATTTAAATCTAATCATTGGTGGAGTTTAAGATATACTATGACCAAAGGTGAGATGGATAACATTAATAGTAAAACAGATGAACTTGATGTTAGAATAATACCTCAACATAAATTTAATGGTTGTGGGTTAGTCATATCCTCAGAAGTTATTAAATCTGGTGTTAATATACCTAAATCTGTTTTTTTTGTTCATGAAGATTCTGCATTTATGTATATAACAAATAAAATTTTAGGAAACATCCCACAGTATATAATTAAAAATATATTATTAGTGCATAATAGAAACCATCCTAATAAACGAATGTATGTTAAAAATGAAAGAAGGGACGGTACTATGAATGAAAAACGAAGAAGTAATGACTGGTATGTAAAGGCAAATAAAATGTGCGAGCAAAATTATGTCAATTTATTTAACCCTAATTTTAAATCTTACACATGGGAAGATGTATGGAAGTAACAATTGCAATAGATGATATACACCCCGAAAAAGGTTGGGGGGTGAAAGGGGATATTTGTATGGAATATCTAGAAGAATTAAATAAAGAATTTGGTGCAAAATTTACATTATTTATTCCATCTAATTATCATAATTATTTTCCTTTATCTGATCATAAAGAATGGATTAATTGGTTAAAATCAAAAGGATATTTTGAATTAGCTGCTCATGGTCATTACCATATGTGTGAAAGAAATGATATAGATGAATGTGAGTTTTTTGAATTAAATACTTTAGAAAAAGCTCAATCAAGAATTAAATTAATGTTAAAAGAATGGGAGAAAGTAAACCATAAACCTATAGGATGGAGAAATCCTGGATGGGTAGCCCATCCTGTAGTAATTAAAGAATTAGGAAAACATTTTAAATACTCAGCAATACATTATGATCATAATCGTAACACACAATGGGATTGCAAAATGATATATGGGGCGGATGGAATCCATGAAACCGACATTAATTTACATGATGGTAAAGTTATGTTTCAATCTCACATTGCTGGGGATTGGAATGAGAATTGTTGGAATGAAAATAATTATGAACAAATGAGGATATCATTAGAATATTTAAAATCCCAAAATATAGAATTTAAAACAATAGGAGAATTATTATGAAACATTCGATATATACTGTATTGAATTCTGCATATATGACATTTGGTAAAATATTTATTCAATCATATTTAGAACATAATATTAAAAAATGCAACTATATTTTTATATTAGATGCTGGGTTAGAAGAAAATGATATTAAATGGTTGGAACAATATGATAAGGTGCGAATTATAGGTAGTAATGTAAAAACTAGTTTTAGAAATGGAAACACATCAACAGATTGGACAGATACAGTAGTAGCTAAAACATACGGGTTAAGAGAAATATTAAAAACATACAATGTTGAACCCATCATAATGATAGATTCAGATTGTTTGATTTTGCAAGATATTTCTTTTTTAATAGATCAATCAAAGGATATTCAAATATGTAATAGGCCTGAACACAAAACCCCTATGTTAGGAAGTTATGTATCAATAAATAAACCATGTTTAGATTTTATAAATAAATGGATAGAAATAATTCCCACAATAACTACCCCATGGAAGGAAAGCCCAGCATTAAGTAAAGTATATTTAGAATTTAAGGATAAAATACCAATAGGACTAATTCCCGAACAAATAGTTTCATGTTATAAAATAGAAGATATTACTAATGATGTGTGTATAGTTCATTTTAAATCTGGGGCGGCCCATAAGACAATTGAAGAGTCTATTGAAAAACGTATATATGAGAGAGGATTTGTTGAAAAAGTAAAAAAATATGTGTAGTTTTACAGTTACAAATAGCAAAAACAGTTTAGAATTAGGCAATAAGTTTTCCCAACGCAGAGGACCCGATTATACTGAAGTGAAAAAAATTAATGGGGTGCAATTTCTCCATAATTTATTGCATATCACAGGTGTTAAAAAAATACAACCTTTTATTAAAGATGATATTGTGTGTGTGTTTAATGGAGAAATTTATAATTATCAAGAATTTGGATCTTACAAATCTGATGGTGAATGTATTATACCTTTATATGTAGAATATGGGATAGATTTTGCCAGAAAGTTAGATGGGGAATTTGCTATATGTATTGTAGATTTTAAAAAAAGTAGTTTAATTATTATAAATGATACTTTTTCTACAAAACCTGTATGGATGGGAACTAATGGGGTTGAATGGGGTGTTGCATCTTATAAAAGTTCTTTAACAGAATGTGGTTTAAATGAAGTAAAAAAGTTACCTGGAAATTATGTGTGGGAATTAGACTTAAATTCTTTAATTATAAAAAAACAATTACCCCTTAAAGAATTTGATTTAAAACAACATAAAAGTTCATATGATGATTGGATTAGAGCTTTTGAAAATTCAATAAAGAAACGTATTAAAAACACATCTCAAAAAATATTTTTAGGATTAAGTGCTGGGTATGATAGTGGAGCTATATCATGTGCTTTAACAAAAGAAAATATAAATTATAAAGCATATACAATATTATCTAATGAAGATAGATCCATAATAAATAGTAGACATTCTCTACTAAATAATGGGGAAAAAATATCATTAACCCAAATAGAATATAATAACATCCAATATAATATAAATTCTATATGTGAAGATTTTATATATAATGATGTGTACAAAAATTATAATATTAAAAATGATAAAGCATCTATTGGGTTGGGTGCAATATGTTCAAGAGCTAATAACGAAGGAAGAAAAATATACTTATCGGGGCAAGGAGCTGATGAAATAATTAGTGATTATGGATTTGCTGGGCATAAAATATATAACCATAGTTCATTTGGGGGTAAGTTTCCAAATGATTTATCTACAATATTCCCATGGCATAGTTTTTTTGATGGCACCCAAATTCAATATTTAAATAAAGAAGAATATATAGCTGGAGCATATGGTATAGAAACAAGATATCCTTTTTTGGATGTAAATCTTGTACAAGAATTTTTATGGTTAGATTTTAATTTAAAAAATAAAAAATATAAAGCTCCATTAGATGAATATTTAACACAAAATAATTACCCATTTCAAAGGGGTATAAAAACTGGATTTCAAGCTAATAATAATTTAAAATAATAATATGAAAATAGCATTTTTTACAGAAATGGGGTTTGAGGGGAAAGTATCTAGAACCCATGAAAATATGAGAACGGAATTTGCTTGGATGGTTGCTCTAAATGCTGATCATTATAACATTAATTCGATTCCTAACCAACAATATGATTTAGGTATTGTTATTATACCTAAAAAAAACCCACAATTTAAGTTAGGTATATTAAAACAATATTGTTCTCAAGTAGCTGTAATGCAGGAAGGGCCTCATTGGTATTTTCAAGATTACCCTTTAAATCAGCAAATATGGTATTTTAATACTTTAATGGAATCTGATATTATTTTTACCCATAATAAAAGTGATAAAATTTATTATAAAGGGTTAACAGGACATAAAGATGTTCGAGTGATGAAATCTTTAATGATTGAGGATGCCATTGGAGAAGTTAAAAATGTAGAAAGAGAAGGAGTGATTATAGGAGGGAATTTTGTAAATTGGTATGGAGGTTTTGATTCATTTATAGTCTCTCAAGAAATTACAGATAAAGTATATGCTCCTAGTATGGGTAGAAAACAACCTGGAGAAGAACAGTTTGTAAAACATTTACCCTATATGAGTTGGAAACAATGGGTACATAAATTAAATGAATTTAAAATAGGGGTACATTTAATGAGAACTCATGCTGCTGGAACTTTTGCTTTAAACTGTGCTTACTTGGGGATACCTTGTATTGGATACGAAGGACTAGATACCCAAGAAATATGCCATCCTGATTTAACAGTTAAATTAGGAGATTTGGCTTCTGCAAAGGAAAAAATTATCTTACTTGAAACAAATGAAAGTTTTTATAATAAATGTTCTAAAACATCTAAAGAAAACTATAAAAAATATTATCATGAAAATATCTTTAATACAACCTGGGAGAAATAATCTTAAATATCTTAAATGGTCTTACAATTCAATTCGTAAGAACCAAGGTGACCATGAAGTAGAAATATGTGTTGCTGATGATTTTAGTAATGATGGTACTTGGGACTGGTGTCAAGAAATGATGGAAAAAGATCCATTATTTAAAGCAATTAGAAATGAAGGACCTACACGATTAGGACACACGATTTTATACGATACTCTAGTGAATACAGTCGCTACAAACGACGTTTGCATGATTTACCACGCTGATATGTATCTATGCCCTGGAGCATTGGATGCAATTGAAAGTGAGCTAGTTGAAAAAAGTATAGTATCACTTACTAGAATAGAACCACCTTTACACCCCCCAGGACCAGAAAAAATACTTAATGATTTTGGGATTGAACCTGAAGAATTTGAGGAAGAGAAATTATTAGAATTTGTTAATTCAAGAGTACCTAATAATGATACTACTGAAGGTATATTCGCACCTTGGGCATTTTGGAAAAGTGATTTTCAAGAAATTGGGGGTCATGATGAAATATTTGCTCCCCAATCTAAAGAAGACACTGACATATTTAATCGTTTTCAGTTAAATGGGATTAAATTTATTCAAACTTGGCATGGTTGTGTTTATCATATGACTTGTAGAGGTAGTAGATTTGCAGATGGTGCAAAACGAAACCCTAATGGTGAAGTGTTTATGAAAAATAGAGAAACTGATGAATGGTTAAAACAAAATCATAAATCAACTAAAGAATTTTTACGCAAATGGGGACATTATTGTAAACATGATGCTTACCTAAAACCAATAGTACCACCCAAATACAATGTTGGGTTCATTGTTAAAAATTGTAATATCAAATTATTAGAATTACTTGAACCTTGGTGTAGCAATATTTATGTAGATGAAGGAAATGTTCCAACTTTAATTAAAAATTATATTGAAAATGAGGATACATCATTTGATTTGCATGAAAGAATAAAACCCTATAATAATGAGAAAAATAATGATATTTTAATTTCAATAGATGGAACTACATTAACTCAAGAAGATTTTAACATAATTCAACAGTTATCTGAAATTTTTAAAGATAGTGGTGGAATGGGAGAATTTGAATTAGGTAATTTAAAAATTACTATTAACTCTTTAACCGAATACCAGAACGATTTAATAAACTGTTAATATTTATAATTAACCAAAACCCCCTACTATGGAAAACGATAAAACCAAGAAAAGGGAGGTAACTAATATTGAACTGGCATATAAAAACAGAAAAGATATTATTAACCTAGCTTCAAAGAAAGAATTTGTAGATTTTGTACTAAAAGATAGTTTAGAAGCTATCAGTGAAGCAATTGAAGATAATTTAGATAAGGTTGAATTATTTAACATATTGAACTTATCACTAGTTATAAAATTAGAAAAATCAAAATTTAAACCTGTTTTAGAACGTATTACACAATACTATGTTGAGAGGGAAGATTATGATAAGTGTATTGAAATCCAATCACTTATAAAAAAAATATAAAATGCACAAGTATAAATTTTATTACTTAAGAGATAAAAGTAAAGAAACAATACATGTTTTTGATGCCCCAAATATTGAAGAAGCTTATAAAATAGCTAGTCATATAAAACAATTATCTGTTAAAGAATTTAAAAAATTATTTGGAGTAGCAAAAAATAAATAAAATATGAGTGGAGTGTTTGAGGGGATGAATGATGTTAAAAATTTGTTTAAAGAAATTTTAGGATCCGATGTGATTGTTAGTGATAGCATGGATATAACTGAAGAGATTATATTCGTTGTTTTTATCCAAAAATTAGAAGAAGCTTTTGAAACAGAAAATAAGCTATACGAAATGGGAGGAATTGAGTTAGGTCAAATAACAGAACCCCTTTGGTTTGTCTTAGAAAGTGCATTTAAATTATTATATGGACCTGATGCCACAAGTTTAATATGGTGGTATATTTTTGATCGTATTGAAAAAGATGGAGAAATAATTCCATTCACAGATGAAGATGGTAAAGAATACATTTTCAAGGACGCTAAAGAACTTTGGATGTATGTAAACTACAGATTCCCCCAAGATTTTAATGAATAATTTGGATATTTAGTAAATATTTCGTATATTCACGATAATTATAAATTATGGACATAGAAATGATACCCTGCATAAGTTGCGGAGCAGATATGCCTAAACTTCGACTAGAACAATATGGTTATAAAAACTGTGTTAACTGTTCTACTGTCAAAGCTTATAGAGCTGTCACTACCACCAATGGTAGCGGAGATAATACGTGGAATGATATTCAAATAATGACATCCGAACAATACTCTAAACATGAAAAGTTAGAACAAGAGAGTATAAAAGGAAAAAAGTCATACTAAGATGCCTAAAGCAAAACCATTAGGGAAAGAACAAATTGTAGCTGCAATGTCTCAGACAAGGTCAAATATGGCTGCAGCTAGGTATTTGAATGTTTCTTATGTGCATTATAAAAAATGGGCTAAGCTTTATAGGGACGTTG
>Ga0209535_1000697_pt1 | contig 23488 bp, 9 predicted proteins | sample LinPmetageLP28_FD_184041 | JGI IMG/M metagenome (GOLD analysis project Ga0209535, IMG submission 184041) | Marine viral communities from the Pacific Ocean - LP-28 (SPAdes) (version 2) | ecosystem: Environmental > Aquatic > Marine > Oceanic | place: Pacific Ocean | collected 2009-08-22
TATGTGTCCATTATGTTTAGGCGGTATTTGTGAATACTGTAATAGCTAAAATATAAAAAGGGGAGGTCATTACGACTTCCCCTTTTTTGGTTACAGGAACTTTGGGTATGGTGCCCAGTTTTTTTTTTGTTCCTATGGCTTTACAAGTCTTTTCTTTATTTTTATTCCGCCTTTTTTAATATTAATTTTAGATTTAATCTTTATTAAGTTTTTATTTTTTTTCTTTTCGTCTTGGCTTTTATCTTTGTCGTCTACTATCTGCCATTTAGGCCAACCAAGAAGCATTGCTATTCTTTGCCATGTTTGATTATCTTCATTTAATCCACCTTCTATATTGTTTAATTTTAAAACTAACCTATCTAAAGGTACATTAAAAACAGCACTAACAACTTTAGCAAAAGCTTCATAAGCTGGATTATCTAAACTAAAACCTTTATCAATCATTTCTTTTCTTCTTTTCTTAGCATCAAAAGGATATGCAGCTTGTTTAAATTTAGATATTTTAGAATATATAGGAGGAGAAAATCTAGTTAAATCCCACATTGCATCTACATATTCAGGTCTATCTCTTTTAGATCTTTCATACATGTTCATTAGTAAATTTTTACCTACAGACACAGCAGATCCACCTATTCCTAAACCTCTAAGCAGTGAATCAACCATGCCATTTGCAGTTCTAATATACTTCTTTTCATTCTTTTCATCATCATCATTATCTCCAAAGCCCATAGCAAAAACCGCACTTTGTAAAGCATTAAATATTAAGTTTTGCACAAAGCCGTAGTATATAACTTTACTAGTATTACTCTTCCAATCACCTCTATTGTTAGCCAAATCTTGTATAGCTCTTTTTTGCAGACGCGCGTATTGCATAGGTGTATTAGCAAAAGCTAATATTAATCTACCTAAGTCGCTAGCTTGCTGTTGTGATATTTTGCTAGGATCTGAAGACTGTTGAGATTCTTCAGCTATAGATCTCCAATCTATTAAAGCTTGTTCTTCAGCTTCAGACTCAGACATACCTTGAGTTTTAACTAAATCTCTCACTCTGTTTCTATAATACGTAGCGCCTCCAGATGCTATAGCGAAACTATCAGCATATTGTGTAGGTAAAAATCCTTTTTGTAATATGTAGTTGATAGCAGCTTTAGCTTTGTTTTTACTAGTAGCTGCAGCGTCAGCTATTTCAGATTCATTTATGTTAAGTTTTAAACCGTTACGTCTATCAACTAGATAATCAGAGTTTATTAACTTAGTAAAATCTTTCCAATATTGAGGTTGATTAGCAAAAGCTTGACCTGCTCTTAAAGGATTATTAAAACTCCAGTTTATAAAGTTTATAGAAGATATTGTTTGTAGTATAGCTGATCTAGTGTTAAAAAACATTATAGTACCAATAGATCCATTTATATAATCTAATATTTGATTGCTAAGCCTATTGCCTGAAAACATCCTGTTTTTACCAGTTTTCATTCTGTGTAAACTATTTTCTAAAGCTTCTCTATATTTAGTACCGTACAAAGCCTCTAGCTTGTTTAAGTTTTGTTCAGTAAATATAGCATCTGCGTTTTGTTGCCACTCTTCTAAATATTTTTTACGCTTAACACCGTTCAACAAGTCTATAAGATCTGTTGTTATAGTTCCAGCTTGCCAGCTTTGTCCAGGCTTTGCATATCCATCTCCTTTAGTTATAGCAAGTATTTGATCAGCAAATATACTTAACTTAGGATCATTTATAACAATATCTTTTAATTCTTTTAAGTCTTTCTTAGATAATCCAGGTATACTATCACCCATTTGGTCAAATAGAAAAACTCTAACAGCTTGCTCATTAGTATATCCAGAATCATTTACCTTACGTAAGTTTTTAGGAACATCAAGTTCTTTTTTAAGAGCTTTAAAATCAGACATTAAATTAACTCTAGCAGCAGATAAATTATTCATTGCTTTAGTATATGGATTAAACAAATGAGTTTTATACCAAGCCATTTGAGCATCTCCTTTACTACCTTTAGATAAAGTAGGATATATTAAACCTGTGAAATCTTCTGCTGAGTAAGGTATAAAGAATTTAAAGTTTCCTTTGCTTGCTCCTACTGTTCTAGCTTTAGCTGGTGAATATTCTTTATAAAATTCTACGCCAGTTGTTTCTTCTAATACCTTATTAAAAGCCTCGCTAAGATCTACTGATTTAGATATTCTAGCTTGTTGAATTTTAGATTTAACATCTATAACTGACATTACGTCTCTAACAGCTTTAACATTTTGATAAGCATCATCTGCAAAGTAGAAGTCATTATAACCTTCGGAAGCCTTATCTATTATCCAATTAGCTTTTGCCTCTCCAGTAGACTCACCCAAGCCTATAATGTTTTCTTTTTTAAATTCTAATCCTTCAGCTTTTAAAAACTCGTATATAGCTTCTTGTGCTTGCGGAGCTCTAGCTGTTAATACAAATAAATCTTCATTACCTCTAGCATCTCTAATAGCTTTAGCTACTTTAAATAAAGGACCACGACCACCTTCAGTTACGTTATTAAAATCACTAAAGTCCATTTCCCATCCTTCTTCTTTTAGTTCTAAACCTCTTTTAGCAAACTCTTCAGCATTTAAAACAATATTTTCTTCACCTTTAGTGGCTATTACTTTGTTATTGCTAGTAGCTAAAGTATCGTCAAAATCAAATACCCTAATCTTTTTAGTAGGTTCATCTAAAGAATTAGCAATTCTTAAAGCTTCATCTATAGAAGCTGCTTTGCTTATTAACTCTGCAGTTGTCATGCTTTTATTTATAACTACTACACCAGAACTATTATTCTGTTTAGATGTAAAATCGCTAGCTTTACTCTGTGTTTCTGCTAGATTATTTACATATTCATCTAATAATAATTTAGCATCTTTTAATTCTGTAACACCATATACTACTTCGGATATTAATTGGTTTTGATACTTATAAACATCTGCAATATCTTTTAACTTGTTATCAACTCCAAGACCAAACTCTTCAGCCATAGTCTCACCAGTATAAATATTTCTAATAGTATTTAAATTAATACCTGAAAGAGCCATACGTATTATAGGGTTGTTTAATATTGATGTACCTTCTGGCAGTATAGCAGCAAATCCCGCATCGTCAATTAGCGAGTCATCTTTTTTAGATAGTTTTGTCTGATAAAAACCATCTTTAATAATTGGAAATATATCTCCTACTTTGTTATTTTTTATAGCCCACAACAAGCTAGCTCCAATAACAGAAGCAGGTGTACTGTGTTCTTCTCTATAAAGTTTACTACTTCTAGTTTCATTTTTATTTCCACGCTCAAAATTCTCTGAAACATATTTAAATGGTGCTGAAATCTTTATTAAACCAGATGTTGCTTGATAACTTTGAACTATTACAAGAGCAGCTACATCCATTGACATGCCATTTGATACAGCTTCAGCTAACTTTTTAGAAACATGTTCTAAAGTATTCATGTTAGCTTCCATCTTAGCTTTAGCCTCAGGGCTATTTAAATATTTTTTACTTACTTTTTCTATATCAATTTTACCGCCTTTAGTAGTTTTTGTTCTTCCTTTTGAATCTATATATTCAACTTTACCGTCGTAGCCTGCAGCTTTGTTATATATTTTTTTATAATTAATATCATTAGCTCCCCAAAATAATTTATTTTTAGCAGGTACAAAATCTAAACCAGGTTTTGTTTTAATACTATTGTAAAGTATCTTGCCTTGTTTAAAAGAATCTTCGTTTATCTTTGCTATCACAATATAATCACCATCAGGAGTTACTCCGTATTTAATAGGCTTTGCTATACCAGCGTCTAATGCTTCACCTAAAGAATTATACTTCTGTTTAGTGTTACCATAAAAAGTTTGTTTACCACCACTATACATTAAACTTGCATCTAAAACTGCTTTGTCTACATAGCCATTATCTACAGCTTTTTCTAACTGATCTCTATATTTTTTTCTAGTCTTATTGTTTATAGCAGCTGGGCTATAGCCTAAAGCTTTTGCTACTGCATTCTTGTTTAATAAGCTAGCCATTTTAATCAAAGCTTTAGTATCGTTAATACTAAAGTTCATACGAGGATCTCTCTGTATCTTAATACCTATCTTAGCCATGTCTCTAGCAGACTCGTTAACTCTAAATACAGAAGGTATCATATCAAAACCTAATTCAACACCTACAGAAGCAGCTGTAGATGTTTTAACGTTGCCTCTAGCTCCACTGCGTTTACCTGTTTTAGGATTAATAATTGGTGGAAATATTTTTTCTACTAATTGTTTATCAGTAAAGTTTTTAAATTCATACAAATTAACGCCTTGAGCATCTTGTTCTAAGTATACATCATCTTTTAATCTAGCTTTATCTATGTCAGCTTGTTTAGTTAGTCTAGTAGGCGGCTTAGTAAAAACTCTATCAGCAGGTTTTATTTGAGACTCTAGCTTTACAAAAAATTGTATAGGCATAGCTTTTCTAAATGTAGGAGCTATAGCTTTTATAGTCTCTTCATATTTAACGCCTTTACCTAAAGCATCTGTAATTTTACTAGTTAGTTTTTCTTCTAAAACTTCTTTAATAAAAGGTCTAAATGACTTGTCATCAATATCTGGCCTAACGCCTTCTCTTATTTCTAGTACAGCTGTTTCTACAGCATCCTCTAATTGTTGAGTTATAAGTTGTGGATTAGTTTGTTTTAATTTAGATTTAGGTAACACTTCTTGATCAGCATCAATACCTCCTTCAATATCTATCGATGTATCTTCAAAGTCTAACGATACTCCCTCTTCTGTTTGTTGATCTATTCTAACGTTACCTCCTCTAGATCCAACATCTTTTACATATTCTTTTTTAACATCTTTTAAAGCTTCTATTGTTAAAGGTCTTTTACCTAGCATGTAACCAAATAAGCTTTCATTCTTGCTAGGGTCAAAGTTTTTAATAGCTCTTACAGCTAGATTTTCTTTAACTTTTCTTACAATATCATTTTTAATTTCATCTGGATTTTTAGCTAAAGAAATAGCTTCAGATAAAGTTTTATCATTTCCTATATCTTGCTTTATTCTACCATCAAGTAAGTTAGTGTTTTGTATAGTATTGTAAGCTTCAAATGGAGCTGTAGGATCATTATCAAATTCTGTTTTATTATTAAATTTACGATTTCCATTTTCATCTTGAACAATAGTATCTAAAGATTGTTTAATGTCCATAGACTTGTTTATATCAACATCCTCAGTTGTTTGTACTACAACATCATCTTCTTGATTTAAATCTATTTGTTCACCTGGCTTAAGTTTACCTTTTAGGTTTACTATACCATCTTCTCTAAACCTTTTTAGTCTATCAGGTATTTTACCTGTTTCTAGAGCTTTTCTATGGTCTTTTATTAAATTTATAAGATTATTAGTGTTTCTTATTTTTACATCTTTATTAGCAAAATTACGATACATATTACCGATATTGTCAACTATACTGTTAAATATACCATCATTTTTTAAACCTATTACTACATTATCATTAAGCAAAGCATCACCAAACTGCATGATTAATTCTTCCGATATTTGTGCTTCGGTTAATCCTTTGCTTTTGTAGCCTTTCATAAGTTCGTCAATAAATGTTTTAGTTTCGTTATTTAAAGTGTTTAATTTATTAGTAATTAAAACACTAAGTTGACCTGCTAGTTTTGGATTTTTCTTTAATACTTCTCTAAAAAACAAATGTCTATCTTCATGGATTATCAATCTTTCAACATCTCCTTTTTGATCTATAATAATAACTTTTTTTCCATCAACCTCTATAACAGCACCACCATTATTAATATCTTCTACAGCTTCTTTCTTTTTAGCTTCTGTTATATTTAAATCAGCTACAGAGTTATTTACTTCTTCTTGGTTAGTAGCATCTATAATATTTACCTCTCCTCCTTCTTCTTCTACAGTTTCTATTAATTTTTCTGTTCTAATACTTGACTCTTCTTGAAGATTTTGATTTTGCTCTTTTAATTCTTTTATTCTATCTTTTTGTTTTTTAACTAAGTCTGGATCTTTACCTTCTATAATCTCTTCAAGTTCTTTTATTTCACTTAGATTTTTGTAAGCTTTTTGTTGCTCTACAGTACGCATGCCCTGAGGTATTTTCTGCATTAAATCTCCTTCAGCTCTAATCAAAGCAGCTTGTCTATCAGCTTCTTCTTTTGTCTCTATCTCACCGCTTTCGTACTTTTCCATAATTAAATTAACCTCGTTCTCTACGCCAATAGGATCAGAGAAAACTTGATAATTAGCAGCAAATTGAATTTCTGAAATATCATTCATCCACTTATTATTGCCTTCTTCTTTTGTTATTTGAACGTAAGAAGCGACAGTAGATATAGGTCCAGCTGCGGCCATTGTTAATAGTGTTACATGCTGTAATCTTTTAAGAAGTTGCTGTGGGCTGTCTGGTGTTACGAATCCAGTTTCGCCTGGTTTAGCTGTATAACCCTTAATACTGTTTACAAAATCTTGGGCTTGTAGTTCTACTAATTCTTGAGAATTTTCTACTATTATTTCACCAATCATACCCGTAGTTCCACCTCCTATAACTAAAACTCCTTTTTGAACTAAATCTGATATAGCTTTATTAACACCTTGTTTTAAAGGTCCACCACTTTTAAAAGCTGAATTCAATATATACTTAGTTACTGCATTACCACCATTACCTATAGTAGCTTCAATACCTAGCTTTTCCATTTGAGCAATCACAAAAGATAAACCTGTAGAATATAAATATTTCTCATTAGGAGTCATTGTTTTAAAAGCAGGATCTTGCAATTGTATTTCTTGCATGTTGTATATCCTTTGAAACATTGGATTAGCTACAGTGCCTTTAGCAACAATGTTGCCAGTAGTTTTAGCAGCAACTAAAGAAGCTTCTTTAAGCTTGCCTGATTTAACTAAAGCTGTAAATTGTTTTCTAGTTTTGTTTAGTTTTTTAATTCCGCCTATAGCAGATCCGCCACCCATGCCTTTCAATACTAGTATATCAAATAACATATCAACCATCACTTGTTGTGCTTGACCAGCAAAGCTTTTATTCCACTTTGTTGAAAACTTTTTATTAGTATCTACAGTAAAATAATTATCAGTAATATAATCAACACTTTTATCTAGTTGCTTAATTACTCTATCCATTTCTTTATTTTCATAATCAGTAGCAGTTCCTAAAGTGTTTAAAACAGCTTGCCAAGTACGTCCTATAATTTTTGTAGGAAATCTGTATACTAAATCAACTAGATTTTTAGCCACGTCATTTAAGACTTCTTTACCAACATCTAGAACAGGTGTTTGAGAGTCGTCAAACACTCCTTTTTGTTTTTCTAACTCTAATTGTAACTTGTATTTTTCGTTAGCAGTTTTAGCTACTCCTTGTAGCTTACTAACCATGTCTACTCTTAGTCTATTATAATACTCCAATTTCTCAGAGTCTTGTAAGTATTCATAAATAGTTTTTGATTTTAAATCATTAAACTTCTTTGTGTAAGTTTTTAATGTTTCATTACCCCACTCGCCTCCTAAGTCTTCTTTATCTATAGTTATTTTTTCTCCAGATGGACTTTTCAAAGTTATAAGAGTGTTAGTCTCTCCCATGTTATTACTTTTAGTAACACGCTTAACTTCTTTATATTCTGAAAGTTTTAAATTTTCATAATCCTTTATTTCAGAACTTAATTCATCTACATTTTTCTTATATTTTTTTATTAACCTATTATACCTATTAGGAGATGACAAGCCCTGCTCTACTCTAGCTCTTAAAGTTTTTAATCTTTCAGCTTTTTCATCTATTTTTGCTGCTCTTTTATTTACAGAATTCAATGTTGAGTTAGCTAAGCTGGATTTTTCTGATTGAATAGTTACAATTTTATCCAAGTGTTTATTACTCATCTCAACTTGCAAGTTTTTAAACTTAACATTAGCACTATTAAAACCTCTTTGATAATCCATTATCTTATCGTTAGCATAAGCAATGCTATCATCTAATGTTACTACTTTATCATATTCTGTTTTATTTTCTTTTAAAAAAGATTTTAAATCATCTAAAGAATCTGCTCCTTGTATTAAAAACTCTTTACCGTTGCTTGCAATTATTTTATTGTTTTTAAATATAAAGCCAAAATTTGCAAATGAAGAATTATTAAATCCTGTTCCTGGTTTTATATCAACCTCTGCTGATGCCTCGTTGCTTTCACCTACTTGACCTTCAAACATTTCTTTTGTTATTTGATCTTCATTTAAGTTGTCTACTGCAGAATTAAAAATCTTATCATAATTAACTTTATAAGTAGTAGTTTCTATCAACTCAGTGTTAGGGTCATCTACAGTTATATTTTCTCTACCTATACCACTGTCAGGTCTAAATAAATCATCTACAATCATAGATTCTGTTACATCGTAGCTAGCGTCTGCTTGATAAGGTTTTATAATTCTACCTGGCGTAGCAGCAACATCTAATTGTTTGAGCTTACCTGCTTCAATAGTAGGTGTTTTAAAATTAGAATAATAAACATTGCCATTTGCATCTTTAAACTTAAGCATAGATTTTCCTGATATAGTATCAGGCGAAACTTTTGTATCTTCTAAATTTAATAATCTTTCTGATTTACCATCCTTTATTTCTCCTGTAGCTGTAGGTGAAAGACCTCCAGGTTGCTCTACTTCTAGCTCAACAGTTTTTGTCTCTTTAAAAACAGGTCTAATAGCTACTAGCTCAGCGTCCTCTGGCACTTCTACCATATCTCCATTTTCATTAGTATAAAATAAATCATCTGATAATTCTATTTCATCCTCTGTTATAGGTGTAAAATCATTGTAAAAACTATTATAAGAACTTATATTAGTATTAGAATTTACCTCTTCTTTTATTTGATTTAATAAAAGTTTTCTAGGTAACTTAGCGTTTTTGTTTTGAGGTAAATTAAAAAAGTTATCTGATAAACGTTTTGATAAATTATTTAAATTTTCATCTCCAAAATCAAATACAAAGTCTTTATCTATTCTTCTAGGAACTTGCTTAATTGATTTATCTAAAATATCATCAGCTCTTTTTTTATATAGAGCTTGATTTTCTTTCAACTTAGCTATGTCCACTTGTGGTGGATCAGTATCTATAACCGATAAAGGCTCTACCGATTCTAATTCCGTACTCTCTTGTGCTTGAGGTTCCGGCGTTACATCCGCACTCTCTGCAACACCTTCTGTCTTTTCCACTTCTTCAACAGGCTTATTTTCTTCGTCCCATATTTTTAGCTGTTCTATAGCTTCAGCTCTAGACATACCTTGATCTTTCAAAGACTGTATATACTCTCTTCTAGTCATAATTTAATTTTAAATTTTATAACGAGCTTTTATATCTCTTATTCTGTTACTATATTGCTCTTCAAAACCTTTTTTTCTTAATGCATTTTCTTTCTCTGAAAAATTATTTTTACTGTTATCAGTTGCTTTATAAATAGCATCTAAACCTGCAAGTAATTCTGCATCTTTTCCTTTAAGTAAACCTGATATTTTCTTTTTGTTTTTCTCGTAAAGATCTAATATTTCTTTTGATTTAGCTTTTGAATGCCATTTAGCTCCACCAGTTATAGTAGCATCTTCACCGTCTGTTTTAGGAAGCAAACCAGCTGTATACAACATTAATACTTTAGGATTCCAACCAACGTTCAAGTGTTCCATTCTAAGTATTGCTTTTTGAGGATCAGATAAACCGTTGTATATATCTTCACCTATGTCAGTTTTTAAACCTTTTTTAACAGTGCCATCAAAATACGTACCTTTACCAACAGGATCTTTTGATTCTAAATGCTCTTTAATAAACTTATAACTAGATCCACCAGGAGCATATTCTTTTAAAGAAGTTGCTTTACCTGAGTTATCATTACCACCGTGAGCTACTTCTTGCTCGCTTAAGAATAATTCTGAATCGTCTTCAAAGCTTACATTTTCACCTTTGTCATTTTTATAAATAGGTTTTTCTATATCAGTGTTAGAATCGTAAAAGTTTTTAATTGGCTCTGTTTCTATTTCATCTTCTTCTACACCAAACACTTCGTCTACATCAGCATCTTGTACTTTCTCTTCAGCTTTTTCTGTAACTTCTTCAGGTGGTTGTGTTGCTGGTATATTATTATTTTGATTATCATCTATTACACCACCACCTTGTCTTTTTGATAAGTCTATAATTTTAAAAGGAGTAGTATCATCAGTAGCTTCTACGTTACCATCAAGCTGCATCATAGCATCTTTATCAAAACCTTTTAATTTTCCTAATCTTCCTCTAACATCAGTCCAAGCGTTTATATCTTGTTTTATATAACCTTCTTTTTCAGAGCCAGGCTGGAATATAGCATTAGCACCGCCTTGTGATGCTATGTTAGCTTCTAGTTCTTTTAAATCATCACCTTTAACACCTTGCTTTATTGCACTTTGTATTAATTCAGCACCTGTTACATAGTTGCCATTTAAACCATCTTGATTCATAGCATTATTAAGTAAAGCTACAGTATACGATGTTTTATCAGGTGCATTAGCGTAAGCATCTTTTACTTCTATATAGCTATGAGTACCACCAGTTAATCCAGGTACGTTTTTAATTTCAAATCCACCAGTTTTTAATGTTTCTATTTTTTCGTCTTTTTCTATTTTCTTTTGCTTAAGCTCTTGAGCTGTAAAATTATTTTCAGCATCTTTACCGTATTTATCTAATTGTTTGTTATATAATAAATCTACAGCTTGCTTTTGCATTTCTTCATTTGCTGGATCGTAAACACCTTTACCACCCATTAGTTGCCATTGAGACTGAGTAATAGTACCATTACCTTTAACATACTTCTCTATGTTGGCTTTTAAAGTAGCGTTAGCTCTTTCATATGTTTTAGTAACTTCAGTTATCTTGACGTCTTGACCTGAAGCTTTATCTTTACGATATTGCATTAGTTTTTCTTTGAATGGCTTGTAGTCATTACCAGCTATATCCCAAACGCCATCCATAAATTTATTGAAATCATCTTCATTAGTAACTCCTATTAAATCATTACCACCTTCTTTATACATCTTGTATTCAGCGGCATTCAAAGTAAACTCTGTTGGATTACCATCTTTGTCTAAAGTATCCGGATCTTGGTATGTCATAGTGACACCTGTAGGACCTGTAGTTACCTTGAAGCGCTCAGGATGTCTACTAAATTTAATATCGTGCAACATGTGAGTTTTAGTACCAGCCATTGGGTCATTGCTGAGTAGTAGAGCACCTGCTTTATCGTCAGCTAGTCTATCTTCTCCCGTAGGATTATAAGCACTTGAAACCTCTTCTGACTCTTGATTTAATAATCCAGCCATTATAGGGTACTGCTCAATCATGTTTCTTAAAGATCTTTCAGCAGTCCTATATTCCGTGCTGTCTTCTTGTGCTTCGCCCATTATATCTAAATAATGATTAGCATTATCTTTTAATTGGTTTTCAATAGTAACATCTTCTGCTTCCCAGTCTTCACCTTTTTCTTGATTTATGTGCTCCCAGTTATCTATTTTAACTTGGTAATCCATAACAGCTTTGTCTCTCTTTTTATCAAAAGATGCATATTCTCTATCTCTTTTTTTAGCAGCATCTTGAGCAGCTTGCAGTTTAGCTTTTTGTTTAGCTGCTAACTGAGCTTGCATTTGCTGTCCTACTTGAGCAAAACCTTGATTAAGCTTTTCAAAAGATTTATCTATTAATTGACTCGGTTGTCTGTATGTTCCCATATTTTTTATTTAATAATCATCAAAGTAGCTATCATAGTCTTGGTCAGACATGCCGCTTTGTGTTTTTAGTTTTTTGTAATTAGATGGTCCTCCGGAATTTGATAAGGGACCGCTCCCTAATCCTTTCCCGGCGCCCCTATACCAGCTGTAACCATGTTACTAGCCATTCCTGTAAAAGCACCCACTGCATCTGATTGAAACTGCATTTGCTGAGCTCTTTTATTATCTAATTCTGCTTGAGCTCTGTCTAAAGCTGTAAGTTCTCTATTCTCTTGTTGTTGCCAAGCATCTTGATCTGCTTGTATAGCGGCTTGGTCTAACTGTAGTAATTGTGATTGTTTTGCTTGTTCACCTTGAGCTCTTAACTGAGCATTATTAGCTTCCTGCTGTTCAATACTAGCTGTCATACCTTTTTTGCTGTCAGCAGCAGCTCTAGCTAAAGCGGTAGCTCCACCAGCGCCAAATCCTCCTGATCTCATAGCATCTAAAGTGTTAGCTAAAGATTGATCTGCTTCTTCTATTTGCATTTTAGCAGCTTCAACAGCTACAGGTAAGTTCGCATAAGGATTAGAAACATTTTCTTTTAAAGCAAGTATATCATCTTTTGAATTCATAACCTCTTGCCTACTGTTTTCTAAATTTTCTAATTGATCTTTTAGCTGTTTTGCTTCGCCTTTAGATTTGTTAGCTTTATGCAAGGCTATAGCGCCTGATACACCTTGAGCTATTAAACCAACAGCTATTAATGGAAAAGGCATAGCTAACTGTGGTTCATAGTTGTAATTTACTAATTCTATAATTTCTAATAACATATTTTAATTTTAATAAGATGAAACAACATATTTAGATCCTACAGAGAACAATTGTTTCTCACCACCTACATTTGTAGTGTTATCTGTAGACATTCTTACAGTTGAATAATAGCCTTTTATACCACTCATAGAGTTTCCAAATGTAACTTCACCAGGCGCTACTTCAGAGTCGTTTAATAAGTTTGCATAGTATTTGTTTTCTTTTAAATAAAATCCAGATCTTAAGTTCTGCCCTGTGTTAGGGTCTATGTAAGAACCTTGGTAATAACTAAGAACTTTATTTATAGTATCATTGGTAGTATACCAATTGGATCCAGGTTTTAAATCACCTGTAGGATCAGACAACATAAAATCTACTTGCCATCCATTGCTGCCTTCGTAGTTTATAGTTTGAAAGTTTTTGCTAACTTGAGGTTGAGAATTAAAAACAAACTCAACACTAGAATCATATCTTTCATTGTAAAACAAACCTCTTGAGTTTTCAGTAACCTCATCGTAGTGCATGTATATATCTCCTTCATTCATTGAGAAGAATTTATTCTGCAAGCTAAACATATCTGTAGGCATATAGTTGTAAAAGCTAACCCATCCCTGAACATCCTCTTCAAATGCTAAAGTAGAATAATCAACAGTAGGTGATTGCGCTGAAGGGGTAGAACTAAGTATATTTTGTTTTTGTATTGAAATAACATAATTACTATTCCTATTATCATAAGAACCTACTACACTGTCTTTAACATATTTAACAAAATTAACTTCAGAAATAGTATTAGATCCTGTAATACCAAAATCTGAAATATTAAATTTTCTATTCATGAAAATACTAGCACCTTGCTCTTCACCATTCATGGCTCTAAAATTTACAGCATATAAATCTTGAAAATATATACCATTTATAGAAAGCAACATACCTGGTTTTAATTCTTTTAAATCTAAATTTATAGAAGTAGAAGTGTTAGTATTTTGTAAAGTTATTTCTTGCTTAACACCGACACCAATAGCAGAATATAAAGTCATCTTATATTCTTTAATAACTAAACTATCTGTTATGTTATTTAATTTGTCTCTGAAAAAATCAACCATACCATATTTAGATATTTCTGTTAATCCATCTCTTGATAATCTCATTACAGAGTTTCTTCTTTGATCTGTAAAGTATTTTCTAAAGCCAAACACTCCAAAACTTTCAGGGTTAGTACTTATTCCATACTTACCTAAATAAGGAGTTATCTGACCAAGAACTATACCTGGAGGTAATGTTTGAGTACCACCTTCTGCTGTATAGACAATGTCTTTATCTATCAATGCTTGGCTTACTTTATCTTCTTGAAAAACTATTAAGTTAGTATCTGAAGCGTATAGTTTTTGTATTGAGTTGTTAACTGGATCTAAAGCTCTTGTTATAGTAGTGGCTGTTGAAAACACATTAGTCTTATTTATTCCATTTCTAGAATTATAAACACCAGAGTGTATTAAAGCGTTAAATCTCAACTCTTGATTATTGTTATCTTCAACTAAATAAGCTTTAACTCCAAAGTCCACGCTAACATTATTATAACCACCATCTATTCTAGCTTCTTCTACAAACCAGTTTCTTTCTCTACCAACTTCAGCATTAGGCGTAGTGTTTAATAAACTACCTTCAGCAAGGGTTATAGCCTGTGCGTTGTTCCATTGAGCTAATGTATTCCCAACACCTGCCCTACCACCCCAAGGAAATATAGGTGGAATTTGATAAATAGTATTATTATCTGGATTTCTTCTAATCAAATCAGTAGCCCAAGGTAGGCTAGGCCAAGTAGGCAAGTAATAAGCTTGTTCAACAGCTGTATCACTAACACCCGCATTAACATGCGTTGTAACAGTAGAGTTACCAACTGCAGTACCAGAGGGTTGTTCTGTTAAATCACCATTTACTTTTTTTAGCCAAAAAGAATTAAAGTATTTTATTTGAAAAGCGTATGCCATATTATTATTATTACTTGTTTTTTTTGTTAGTTACTCTATATAATCCAACCTGGTAAACCATATGTACCTGTTATATCGCCGATGTTTACAGCCCAAGGAGTTATCATTATAGGTAAGTCCCATTCAAAGTACTGTCCACCACCGTTAGCATCTGTAGCTCTAACAGTTACAACATATCTTCCACCTGGCACTGTTAATCCGTAAATTTGACCACCTTGCCCTTGGCTGTATAGGTATGGCTTTCCACCTCCAAAAGCTGACCCACTAGCGTAGTTTGTACTTCCATTAGGGCCAATTTGTAAATAAGCTTTAGATGAACCAGTATTAGAATTGTTAGGATCTTCAACTACAGAAAATAACATATCTGAAAAACCTGCATCGTTTGGATTAGAACCAGGTCCTAGCTTATAATATGGTGAATTAGGGTCAGTATCTATACCACCTAAATATCTTACAAAACCACCTAGATTATTTTCAACATCAGTATAATTATCACCTTGTTTAGAACTTAAACAACCATCGTAAAAAGTGTTATACCCTTGAACTAAAGTTTGAACATTAGTCGCGTCAGCAGGAACACTAGCATATGTGATAAAATTTTCTATATCTGGCCAGTAATGAACTCCTTGATTATATAGAGATCCTACTGTTGGTTCTCCACCGGCAGATGCTAATAATTGACTGTTGTCATTAGCAAAATATATAGGATTATTAGGTAACCCCAACGCTGTAGATACAGAAGGATCAGATCCAAAAACTAATTCGTATGTAGCCGCAAGACCTGCTGCTGAAGGGTTTTGATCAGTAAAATATCTTCTAGGTACATATGTGCTAACTTGATACATTCTAGGTATGCTCCAAACTACTTGATTACCAACTCTATTACTCCAACCTGTTGGCGTAGTTTCTATAGGATTAAAAGGTGGATTACTAGCATATGAACCAAACATCCCGTTCGATGCGTTGAGATAGAATAATCCTGTAGAAGGGTTTGCTGGATTTGGAGTAGCTTCATTAAAACTATAAGTAGAAGAAATTACTGGAGCCCAGTTAGGAGTTCCTTGATTAGAAGAAAAACTGTTATAAATAGCTGGAAAATTAAAACCATATGGAGTTACTACTTGAGATGTATTTGTTAAACTAGTATAAAGCTGCGTGCTATTTGAAGTTGAACCACCATCTACGCTTGAAGTTTCACTTTTATATATACCTAAAGAGCCAAACGCCTGCACACCATAACTTGGGCCACTAGTTCCATAATTAGAATTCCATAAATACTGCCCATCAGCTATTGGTAGACCAACACTACTTGATATTGAAAGAGTTTTATTAAAAACACCACTTATTATTTGATCTCTTGTTCTTTCATTACTAGCCGGTGGGTTTGTGTTAAAGTATTCGTTTGGGGCTCTATTATATAAAGTTCCAGGTACATTTATATTTATTTGAACTCCATCTGTAGTTCTTGTAGCTAAGAACGAAAAAACAAAATTATTTAAAACTGGATTAGCATTAAATATCCAACCAGGATTTGTAACAGCATTAAAACTAGCTAAACTAATATTTATTACTCCAGAAGATACGTTTGTAACATTAAATAAGTCGCTGACATTATTTATAGTTGAACCTCCTCTTGTAACTCCTGTTAATTCTAAGGTTGTTATACCATCTAGAAAAGCTCCATTCACTCCAATAGCTCTAAAATCTGATGTTATTTCTGTTCCAAAATTATCAGCTTCACTCCAGGATATTTCATTTAAATTTATACCTACAGGAAGAGTGTTGTCGTTAAATTTTATGTTATTATTTAAGTCATTTATTAAACCTGAAGTAGTAGTTTCATAAAATAATTCTAAATTACTTTCAACAGGTTTAGTTTCAAAAATAGAAAGAGTTGGACCTTGATCTACAGCTGTACTAAAAGCAGTTGACAATTGAGAAGAAGAAACACCAAACTTTTTTTCTACTTCTATTCTAGCTATTAAAGGGTTATTTTGACCTAAGTAGAATTGCAAAGGAACTGTCTTGTTTGCAGAGTTTATTATAGTATCTCCAAGTTCTAGATCTTGCATAGTACCTATTTCAACAGCTGTATCAAATGTAGTGTTGGGATCTACTTGAGTGCTAGAAAAATTCCAAGTGCCACCAGTAGGATTAGTTAGAACATTTTTAACTCTAGGATATAAAGTAGCCGAAGATCTAAATTTTAACTGATCAGGACCAACCTCGTTTAGATCTCTAGGTATTTTATTTATATTGTCGTTTATTAAAACAACATGAGATGTAAATCTTTCTTGACCAACAGGATACTTAAACTCAGGAATAGGTAGAGCTGTGGCTGTGGGTTGTACTCCAGTTTGTTCCGCTGGATAACCAGCTAAAGCTCCAGGCAAGTAAGCGTTGTAGTACTCTTGTTCTTGCTGCTTAACAACTATTTTATAACTAAAAAAACCTAATTCATTTTGACTAGACACCCTAGTGGTGGCAGTAATTGTGTTTCCTCCAGCTGTAAATTGAACGTTTTCGCCAAATAAATAACCTGTACCTTGAGTAACTATAACTATACTTGAAACATTAATTACATATTTACCACTACCAGCAGGATCCAATATAGTGCTAAAATTTATAGTACAACCAGATCCAGTGCTAGACTGAGCAGTTCCTACTACAGCTACATCTGTAAAGTTTTGTACAGATCCAAAATTTTGACTATCGACTATTTCTAAAATAGCTACTATAGCTCCGTCGGCTAAAGTAAAAGCACCTGGATAACCGTTTAAATCTTTAGCTTCTGGTATAGGAGAATAAAAAGTAGCTTGAAGAGCATCACCTGGCCAGGTGTCTCTAGATGAGGATCCATAAGTGCTATCAGTAATTAAATTTTGTTCTACAGATTTATACCTATGATATATAGTATCGCCTTTAGCAGTAGCATTTGTGTTTGATTTTTGTTTAGATAGAATAACATTTGAAGATCTACCATACCGATCACTTAATACAACGCCAACTTGATAAGTTCTATTTTGTTTTAAAGTGTGGTTTTGATATTCTTTTCTGATATAGTAATCTTTATCTGTGTATATAGAAGGCTGAGTACCTGTGCCGTTCCATGTTGGTAATGGAAATTTATCAGAAACAGCTATTGTATAATCTAAATTTATAGGTGAAGAATGCTTGTCTATAAAGTTACCATATATAACTCTATTACCTGCAACTTCTTGAGCAAATGCTTTAATTGGAACTGCATCACTAACTCTAGTTATTTCATCTTCTGGAAGAACTCTCCATGGTTTTTTACTTTGATAATTGTAATTGTAATACTGTTCAACAACACCACTAAAGTCTTCATTTTTCAATGTATCTACAACCATTACGTTGCCAGAGTCAGAAGTTTTTATTAGTATATCTATTTCCGTTACTTTTAAAAGATCATTTACTTGACTAAAATTCATTAAGCTGCCAGAAGTTTCAAACTTAGCTGGAGCTGGAATAAATAAATTATAATCGTTAATTTTATTTTGCATAAAATCAACAATAGTAGTTTCAAAAGCTTTAGACTCTTGGCCTTGTGTTCCAGCTGATTTTACTTCTGTACTACCGTCATCTATATTATTAACTGCTAAATTTCCTATAAAATAACCATCTTGCTCTGGAACAAAACCAATTTGGGTAAAAGGCGCCATTAAAGAGTATTCTCCATCGTCAAACTTAAACCTGTAACTAAATCTTATATATTTTCTTTTAGCATATTGAGAGTCTCCAGGCCAATTAACATTGTATAAAGGGTTTTGTCTTTGAAAGTATATTATATCTTTAGTAGCTGTAGATCCAAAAAGATTAGTAGAATTAAGACCAGCGTCACTATGAAAAGTAAAAGTAGTAGTACCTGTGCCTACGTTTACATTGTCTACTGTTACTTTAGAAGCTATACGTGCGCTAGTTATTAAATCACCGTCTCTCAAGTTAGCTGCTTGTTCTGGCTGTATATTAAAGTGCTCTCCTTTTACAATAATGGAAGAAGCGCTAGGTACTGTTGATATTTGAGCCGAAGTATGTATTGGCAAGTATTCACTAGTAACATCTTTCATTCCTGAATTATACAATGAATAGTTTAAACCACCTTGAAATTCATTACCTGGGTTTCCATTATTTGGCCTTAGCTCTAATAAACATATTGGGTTATAAGGATAGTACTTAGCCACAGATATGTGGTCTTCATTATTGTAGTAATTAGGATTAGCTAAAGCTGTTTGTATGTTTAGTTTTCTTGGTTGATTTCTATTATCAGTCCAAAACAATAAATCTTCTATTATGTTAGTACCTATAATTTTATGTGTGTCAGAAAAATTTAAATAATTACCTTGAGTTAAAATATTGTAAGTTCCATCATCAACATTAAAAACAGCTATAGCTGACGCTATCGTTGGTTGTATAACACCTGGAGTTCTTAAATCACTAGATAATGTATCAGCAGAAGCATCTGTAAAGCTAGTTAAAAAAACAACAACTCTATTTTTAGATTCATCAACACAGTGGCCAATACAGGTCATGGGTTGATAACCACTGAAAGTAGAGGAGGTGTTAAAACCAAAATCAGTTTCATATAAATTGCCTAGTATATTTTCTAAAGAACCTACGCCTTCGCCTTCTGATTTGCTTATAGTTACATTAAAAGCTTCTCTATATTCGCCATTAGGAATTAGTCTAGCGTCTAGATCTCTATTCATTCTAGACTTGATAAAAGTATTTTTAGCTTCTGCCATATTTAATGTTTAATCCATTTAGACTTACCTCTCATAACTTGTGTGAAGTCTTCCATTTTTATATTACTTAATCTTATCTTAGCGTTTCTTAACTTTGCAGATCTATCTCTTTTATACCTGTTTATTATATATTCTGGAACAGCAGGTCTATTACATATCATAGAGTGCATTATATGAGTATATAAAGCATCTTCTGCTAATTTAGGTACTCTACTATCCTCAGCATAAGCTAATCCGTCAGAGATGTATTCTAGAGTTATTAATCTACTTGACAAATTACCACTAAAAGCAAAAACGCCTCTTCTATTATCTACAGTAAACCATCCATTTCTTTGTGAATTTTCAGGGCTTAAACCATATCTTTGTCCATAAGCACTTTTCCACCAAGACCAATCATAAACGTTAGCATTAGTCATTAATTGAGAAGATACTTGACCAGTCAAGTCATCTTGATTAGCAGATCTCCATCTGTCATTAGTTATAGATTGTTGAGATTCTATATTATTTCCGTATTGATCTTGAGTTGGTATGCCTTGATCATCTTGAATTAAAGGAGCTGTAGGGTTAACAGTTAACTTAGTGTTGTATATTATGTGTTTAACTCCCATTTCATCTATGTAAGATAATTGAACATAATTAACATAGTCTTGAGGAAGTGGTAAAGATAAGTTAGCCGGTATAGTTAATTCTTGTATGTTTACAGATTTTAACGTGTCATAACTAAACTCTTGTAGACCTCTTTTAGCGTGAAACAAAACATCTGATCTTTTAGCTCTTGTTAAAACCATATCTGTACCTACAAATGCTAACATAAAATTGTTAACAATATCTTTTAATGTTGTATATTGGTAATTTTTATAGTTATCCCATACAGATGATTCTTTTAATTTTACAGTAATTAAAGATGCGTTAGCTATAGCTTGAGCAGTTGTCAATGTAAGTATCTGAGCAGTTGTTGCTGGATCATTAGTATTAGAAAGTGTAGTATTTAAAACATCTGACAAGTTATATGGAGCTTGTCCAAATTGTAAAACGTTGTCTATATATATATCGTAATTATCTACAGATTTTTGCGTAGAACCGCTTGTCCAAATTAGAGGAGTTAAACTTGATGGCCAATTAACAGTTTGTGTTGTAGTTCCACTTCCAGCTTGAGTAAATTCACCAGTGTAATATTCTGAGTTATTTTGCTTTATTAAACCCGGTACTTCGTAATTAGTTACATTTGACATATTTTATCTTTTTTCGTTTGCTTCATTTTGAACTAGCTCTTGTTGAGCTGCTTGTATTACTTGTGGATCTCTTATTATAATGCCAGAATATTTTAATATTTCCAATACTACTTCTGTTTGTTGAGAAACATCTATTTCAAAATTAGTACTACCAGTTGTTACTGCTGTGTTTATACTTGAAGAGTTTAAATTAAAAACTAAATTACCAGAGCCGCCTAAAAGATTTCCTCCTATTGTTATTGTATCTCCTACAGAAAATCCACTACCTACACTTACCACAACTATAGAATTAACAACACTATTAGCATTTGTTGTTATAGAAAAAGTAGCATTAACACCTAATCCTGTAGTCGTATAAGCATTAACACTTGTAGTGGTACTAGCTGAAGGGGCTGTAGGCTGTGTAGATATAGATGCTATGTCTATAGAGTTAGATAATGGAAATGGTGAAGTTAAATTGTCATATATGTACTGACCAACACTTCCTAAATTATAACCCCATCTAACATCTTTTGGTTTTCTAATATAACTAAATTTAATATCTTGATTTGAGGGATTTACTGGAGGGTTAAAAGAAGTTGTTTTAGGATAAACTTCTACAGTATCTTTATTTAGTATGCCTATTGGAAAATGTATACTTGGTTGAGTAAGTGGAGATAATATTTGTTGTTTATACTGTCTTCTATTAACTATCTCTACTTCTGGAGTGTCATTTACAGCTGCAAAATAAATAGATCCTAATCTGTATACTTCATTATTACCTATACTGTCTTGAGGATACCCATAAATGCCGTTAGCAAAACTAGAGGATGATTTGTATTCTTCAAACACTTGCATAGCATCTATCATATGGTCTACTCTACTAGCAAACTCTTCATTTGTTTTTGGCATACGTAGATACTGATTATAATCATCAAAGAACTTTTCAAATAGTTCAAGTTGAACTTGTGTAGCTACTCTGTTAAATTCATCTGGTGTTAAATATCCTCTTTGTTCTTTATTAAGTATACTTAACACTGTTCTATAAACAGTATTTACATTTATATCCATATTTATATTTTTAAAAAAAAAGGCGGCCGCATAGCCGCCTTATTTATAATCACTTGTTATTTTAGTTTTTTCTGTATAGATTTATAAACTTCAACGCCTTCGTCTGTTTTAAACCATGCAGCCATAGCTGAGTATGGATTTTCGTCAAAAGGTACATTCATTAATTTTCTACCATTACTAGCCCAAGTAAATGATCTTTGATCACCAGCTAGACTTATTATTCTGGCTTCTACAGATTTTATTGCAAAGTTTCTTAACTCTACATTTTCATCTTGAGATAATTCTATAAACAAACTAGGGTTTTGTTTAGCAAATATTAATATATCTCTTTTTAATTCTTTAGAACTTAAATTACTAACATTAGAACCTAATTCAACTCTTAATATAGCTTCAGCTTTATCTATGTCCATGTCATATGCAATGTTCATCGCAGCTACTTCTAGTTCTAATACATCAAATTGATCTTCAGCTTCAATAACAGCATCAAATTCTTGAAATATAACATTTTTATGAGGATGTTTATTTAAGAATTCTTGAAAATTTCTTTTTTCTTTAGGAACATACAGATGTCCTTTTTCAAACACAATATGCTTTAATGTAACAGGTCCTTGTTGTTCGTCAACAAAAACAGACTTTTGATTACTAGCATATCTAAGTTCTCTTTCATAACCAGCTTCTGGATCAAACCATACTAAAGGATATCTAGAGCTATGCTTACTAGGTATTGTGTGAGTTAAAGGTTCTTTACCTCCTATTAAATAGTAATTTCTATCTTTATATTCCCAAGTATTTTTTTTAACCTCTTGCTTGGGAGCAGGAGCTTTTTTTGTTTTTTCCATGATATAATATAATATAATAATTAAAAAAGACCCCGCCGAAGCGGGATCTTAAATATAACCTTAATTAAGCTAAAGCTGATGAAAGCTTTAATGTAACTACAGGTGTAATTGTTCCTACTAGTACTCCAGTAGCTGTGACTTCTTGTTCAACAATTGGTCCAACTAATGCTGGTCCACTTGTTCCCATTGCTAAGCTAAACGCTTCTGCAAATTCAGCTAAATATTGAGCTTCAGTTAAAACAAAAGAGTTAGATCCGCCTTTGGTGTAAACAATATTAGCTTTCGCCAACTTGCTTGATCCCATGTCTAAAGCATAAATAACATCAATTGTAAGCGTGTTGCTTGATATTGCTGCTGTAAGTTGTAATATGCCTTCGGCCATTATAACTTGATCTTGTGTGATTTTTAATAAACCCATAATTTCTATATTTTAAATGTTAATAATTAATTAAGCTCCTTTGAATAACACGAAGTTATTAGCAGCTTGTGTAACTAAACATCTTTCAGATAAGAAACTAATAGTCATAGCATCTAAAGTATCAGTCATAGCACCACCAACAGAACCAGTGATCCAAGACTTCATTCTTCTATCTTCAGTTTCAGAAGCTCTATATCTTACATGTAAGAAAGGACGTCTGATATTTGAACCTAACATTTGGTCGTATACTGTAGTAGTTCCAGCAGGAATTAATACACCATCTATTTCTTTAGATAATCCTCTTAATGAAGCATCATTTAAATATTTCCAATCAGTTTTGTAGAAGTCATAAGAACCTCTTCTAAAACCTGAAAATCCAAAGTTAAGAGCCATATCGCCGTCATTCTCAAATAAACCATAAGAAGCAGCTTGAGTAGAAGCAAATCCACCGTTAACAGCAGCTATCATATCGTCAAAATCAAGAGCAGTAGCTCTAGATAAGAATAACATGTTTTCTTCAATAGCACCTTGCTTGTCTAAGTTTTTAAGGATTTCATCGAAATCACCTAAAGCACCTGAACCAGGAGCAGCAGCTCCAGCAAAACCAGAATATACATTACCT